>JGI20166J26741_10700003_pt1 | contig 30266 bp, 47 predicted proteins | sample TergutCu122P5_FD_26741 | JGI IMG/M metagenome (IMG submission 26741)
TGGGGGGCGCGGTCATCAGCGCCTGCAAGCCTTCCAGGTTGGTTGGGTAGCGGCCCACGTCGAGCTTGAACAAGTCCAGCGCCTTGTCGATGTCGGCGATTTGTATCGCGGCAACCTTGCCTCTGTCGTCGTCGGAAACGCTGAACAGGCGGGCCTTGGCCAAGGCCCTCTCAATAAGAATGGGCTTGACAGCGGACTCCAAATCCGCGACGCGTTTTTCCAGCCGCGCCACTTCATCAGGGGATGGACCACAGGCCGCCAGCAAAAACGGCAAGCCCAACAATGGCGCGAATTTTTTCATTTCACCGATCTCCGATGCGGAAAGTCATTATGGTAGCGCGCGTTATTGACACAATCGCCGAAGACTCTCCGCAAGCTTGTCGGCCACCACGTCATCGTCATAGAGCGCGTCAGGGTCGCCCCAGGGCGGCCAATCGCCGGGCGCGCTGGTCTCGGCGCAATAGGCGCGCGAGGCGCGTTGCAACGCGGAAAACTCCCACGCCGCCAGATCGGTGCAGGTGCGCGCCGACCAGGCTGACAACTCCGCCGCACCGAGCGGCGCCAAGCCCATGCCACCGGCCTGCGCGGGGCCGGCCTGCGTGAGCCACTCGTACAGATACGGACACCGCAGGGGCGGCATGGGGACGTTGCCACCGTTGGCGTGCGCGGCTTCCAATTGCGTGCGCTCGCCCGGCTTGCCGTCGGCGCCCTTGACGTAGGAGTGCGCCCAACCCAATTGGCGTGCGGCAAGGATCAGCTCGCTTTCGATGAGTCGAAAAAATTTGACTGCTCCCGCAAATAGGCGCGCACCTGCTCGCCGATGTACCGAAGACGGCGCTCGCGGTACATGGCCGGGATGCCGCCGGGGTATGGGAAGTTTTCGACGCTGGACGTGACGCTCGCGAGAAAGCGCGCGTCGATCTCGGCTTCGTCCTCCGCTTCGTTGGCGGGGCGGTTGCCGCCCATGAGCCGCTGCGAGGCGGCGCGGTTCAGGGCGGCCTCGGCCCGGGCGTATTCGGGAGAGGCCGGGGAATACACGTTGACGGCCACGCGCGCGCCTTCATACAGCATTGGGTTGCCGTTGGGCAGGCTGATCTCCACCCGCCCCGTGGTCGAGAGCAGGTAGGCGGAAAAGTCCGGGGCGTTGTCTTGTTTTGTCATGGTGGGATTTCAGAAAATTGGTGAATGGAACACAAGAGGTCTACGCGGTAGCGGGTTGTTGGGCAAAGATCATGGGGTTTCGGTCATGATGCCGGACAGCTCATTCCCGGCGCTGTCAAAGAACGGGTTGAGTTCGATGGAAACGGTTGCGGACACCATGTCGTTGGGCGCGCCGATCTTGCGGCGGAAACCAGTCACGATGCCGCGCAGGTAAAACACCACGCCGGTTTTGGCAATGCTGACGCGCAGGTTGTGGTCAAGATCGCTGTCAAGCGCGGCATCGCAAGCGGCTTGGCCTTCGTCGGTTTGGACATCGACTTCGAGACTGAGCGTGCCGGCGTCCCAGGTGCCTTTGCGCTTTTCGGTGCCGCGCTGGCTCAGGTAGTTATTTTTGATGACTTCAAAAATCCTGCCGATCTCGCCGCCATTCTTGATCTTGCCGATGTTTTTGAACTGCAAGGCGGCAAAGCCAGCGGCGTCGAATGTCGCGGGGACGCCGCTGGCAATGGCGAATTGGCTGCCTGCCGCGGCGGTGGTTTTGTGGGCCATGATGGGTTTCCTTTCAAGTGAAAAAGCCCGCGTCAGGCGGGCATGAAAAAGGCCCGCTGGTATTGAGCCAGCGGGCCGGATGGGTAAATTCGGTTAACGGTTATTCGTAGAGCACGATGTAGTCGCGCGGCCATGTCCAGACGATGTGGCCGTCGCCGTCGTCGGTGACGTCTTCGGGGCCGACCGCGTCCTTGAATACGGTGATGACGCGTTTGCCTGCCAGCGTGATCTGCGCCAAACCGTGCAGCGTGGACCGCACGGCGTCATGAATCTGCTGCACCTGCTTGACGGTGGGGGCCAGCGGGTTGATTTGCAGACGCATGGCTTCGTAGCCGTCGCCATCGGTGTAGTCATGCGGATTCACGTCGATCACGCTGTACACCAGCGCGGGCATTTCCGTGCCGGCGGGCAACTGCTTGAGCGCGTGACGGTCGCCGATCAGTGCGGTAATGGCCGACTGGTTGATGAGCGCGGCGGCGAGCGGACGGCTCATGCCTGTACCCCTTGTTTGCCAAGAGCGTTGCGGACGTAGCCGGCAAAAGCTTGTACGGCGGCTTCGTTGGCGGCATCGAATGCGGGCCGCATGAAGGGGCGCGGCCTTGTCCCAGGATGCTCCACCTGCGACCTTGCCACACCCGCGAAGAACAGCGCCAGTTTGTTCTTGGGCTTGATGAGGTGCGCGGCGGTGCCGAACTCGACCATGTGGGCGTAGTACGCATCCTTGTCGCCCGCAACCACGCGGGCATGAAGCCGATAGCGGTTTTTCTTTGCGACAGTCTTGACCTTGATGCTCTTGCGCAAAGCGCCACTCTTGACGGGCACTTGGCCTTGCGCGGCCTTCTTCATGGCGTTGGCCCCGGCGCGCAGTGCGCCACGCAGAATCTTTTTTTCAAGCTCCTCCGGGAAATCTTGCAAGGCTTTGTGTAGAGCGGACAAGCCTTGAATGTGCTGGATTTCAGCCATTGACTTTCTCCGTGCAATCGAAAACCAGCCACCTCCCTCGATCTTCAACTTCACGCGGCAGGCCAACGATGCCAAACACGCGTTGGCCACGTTCGCCATACAGCACGCGCCACGCGCCCTTGGCGGCGGCCAGAGTGGGGGTGTAATGCGTGATGAGCACATGAGTCTGGCCGCTTTGCGTCTGCGCGGCCACGAGCCGCTCATTCGATCCAGCTGGACGCACTTTGGCCCAGACGGTACAGACATCCTCGAAGCCGGTATTGCCCGGTATGGGCTGGCCGAACTCGTCCTTGCCCTTTCCAGGCTGCTGGAAGGTAACTCGGTGGCGCAATTGGCCAATGCGTGTTGTCATACGACCGTGGGCTTTCTCAAGCTGTAGAGCAACGCGACAGCCGATTGTGGCAGCGCGTAACCGTAGCCGTATTGGCTGTCCACGCGGAACTCTTGTGAGCCGTCGCGCTCGATGAAGAAGTACCCGACGGTCAGCAAGACCGCTTGCTGCACACGCGCGGGAACATTGACTGGATTGCCCGCGCCATCGGTTTTTACCTTGCCGTCCTCAAGGAACGTGGCGGTGTAGTCACCCAAATAGTCCAACACGGCGGCGGACGCGGCTTCAATCTTGAGTTTCAGATCATCATCGCCCGCGTCGGTGTCTCTCAGCAGATGATCTTTTGCTTGTTTGAGTGTTACCAGCATCATGGCGCTTTGTCCTTTTTGGCTTCGTCTCGGTACCGTTCGAGCAGGTTCGCCACGGCAAGCGCGAAGGCGTCTTGCTCGTCCGCCTCGGCCTTTGTCATGCGCTCCTTGAATTCCCAATAGGCGGCTGAAATCGCATCCCGCCATTTGAGGGATAGCGCCGACATCACGGATGGCGGTCTGGGTGGGTGTGGACAAAGCATCGTCAGTCCTTGAGTTTCACGACCGGCTCTTTATCAATTCCGTCGCGCCCGTCCCTGCCGTCCCGGCCGCGCTTGACGGCCAGGCGGAAACCGCTGTCCGGGCCGTCGGGCTTGGCCTTGGTGGCGCGTTGCGCGATCCAGTAGGAGCCGGCCCACGTTACGCCGTCTCCTGGCGCACATTCCATGCCGTCCCGGTACACGCCGCGATCCAGCACGATGGGAAATGTCAGGTCGAATGTTTTGATGACGTCGCCGCGCTGGAATTTGAGCGTGACCGTGCGCGCGCCGTCATGCTCGAAGCTCAGATCGTCAAAGCCCAGACCGTCGCGCCCGTCAGCGCCTTTTTTACCGTCCTTGCCATCCTTGCCGTCGCGCGGCTTGGGCAGCCGGTCAACGGCTTTCACAAGCGTGGTTGATGCGCGGCGCTCAAAGTCCAGCTCCCACACCGACCAGTGGTGCGCCAGCAGCGCCGTGGCATCGTCGAGCGTGAAGCTCTTGCCGTCTTGCCCGTCGCGGCCATCCTGGCCGTTGGCGCCATCCTTACCGTCAACACCGTCACGGCCATCCTTGGGCAGAGGGATGGCGCCGATGGCGGACCGCACCGCCGCGTCAATTGCCGGGCGCACGTCGTCCAGCGTGATGCTGGTCCCATCTTTACCTGGCGCGCCGTCCTTGCCGTCGGCGCCGTCACGGCCATCCTTGGGTTGCGGGATGGCGCCGATAGCGGACCGCACCGCCGCGTCAATTGCCGGGCGCACGTCGTCCAGCGTGATGCTGGTCCCATCTTTACCTGGCGCGCCGTCCTTGCCGTCGGCGCCATCCTTGCCATTGTTCCCATCCCTACCGGGCGCACCGTCCTTGCCGTCTTTCCCATCGTTAGGCTTGGGCAAATCCTCGATGGCGGCGCGGATGCGCGCGCTCATGTTCAGCATGAGCATCGGCATATCGGCGTCCTTGCCATCCTTGCCGTCCTTGCCGTCCCTGGCGGGCGGCATAGCCTTGACTTGCCGGGTTACCTCGTCGGCAATCAGCCGCGCTACGTCGGGCCGAGCGGCAAGCTGTTTTTCCAACTCAGCGATTCGTTGTTGCAACGGCGCGATGGCCCGCAGCACCAGGTCGCCCATTTCAGCGCCGAATTTTTCAGGATTGAACATGGGCGAGCACCTTTGCTTTCGCGGCCTCGATGGCCTGCTGTGTCGCGATCAATGCCTTGGCTTGCGCGATGGTGGATTGGTCCTCGGCGCTGGGTTGCGGCGGCGGCTCCCGCGCGGCGATGCGGTTGAGCCGCACCTGATCGAGCGGATAGTCTTGCTGCTGCAAATAAACGGTATCGCCGCCTTCCAGCGCGGGCTGGTTCAGACGCAGCCGGGCGTTGTTGACGGTGAGAATGCCGCCGTCCACGCCGGTTTTGAGGGTCTCCATCTGCGTTTTACTGTCCATGCGCAGCAAGCCGGCCAGATCAAGCTCGACGCCCTCCGTGACGCCATCGAAACCCAGCCCTTCGTCCAGGCACGCCTCGAATTCCTCGATCGGCGATTGCAGGCAGTCCGAGTAATAGGCGCGGTCCAGCGCCTCGATGTTGTTGTAGCTCGGCGCCGGGCCAACGCCGACTTTATAGGCTGGTACATGGAATACTGAGCAGATGCGTTCGTCAGACCAGCGCATGGTTTCGATCAGTTGCGAATCGACGGCGGTTTGGCTCATGGGCTCGAATTTCATGCCACCGTCAAATAGCGCCACCTTGCCCGAGTTGGGCCCGCCGAAACTGGCCTCCCAATTCGCCTTGATCTCGGCGGCGTTTTCCTTCGAGATGGTTCCTGGCGCGACCAGAATGCCGCCGGGCCGCGAAGAATTACCAAAAAAGCGCAGCGTGTTGTCTTGAATCTTGCCGCCGATGCCCGCCGCGATGGCCGCGGCGTAGAGCGGCGAGATGCCGACCAGCGGGTGGTACAGGCAGTTCATCCGGTCGTGGATGATTTCGCTGGCGGGCACCGTGACCGAGTCGCGCTGCTGCCCGCCCAGGTTATCTTGGCCAAGCTGGTAAAACACCGATCCGTCATCCGAGACCAGCACCGAGACACGGTGCGGATCAAGCACGTACAGATCCGTGACCATGCCGCGCGGATCGCGTTGTTTGAGCGCGTAGGTGTTGCCGGTGCGCAGTTTAGACATGATCCACCATTGCTTGAATTGAATGTGGTTTTGATACCGATTCGGCCTGCGTAGCACGGCTAATTTGTGCGCGTTGCTATCAATTTCATACCAAATACCATCTTCTTGCTTTTTTACCAGCGTGGTGCGCAACTTGCCGATATCGTTGGCGATCAGCGTGACACAGGCGTAGACGATGGGCGTTTCCAGCGCATCCATGCCGCGCAAGGCTTCCCCGCGCTGCCATGCGCCGGCGAACGGCTCGCGCACGAACATAGGCCACCAGCCGCCATTGCCGGACGGGACCGGCGAGAGCGTTTTGCGCACGGCGGCGATAGCCCGGCTGATGAGGTTCATGACTATTCGGCCTCGGCCTTGGGTTTGGCGGTTTTGGGTTTTGGCTGGCGTACAGGCTCCGGCGCGGGCTGTTTGACGCCGGCGGCAGTGTTGGCATCTATCTGCCCTGCTGGCTTGGGTGGCGCCGCGGGCGGTGGCGCATCGCCGGCGGGCGGGCCAGATTCCACGACGCCGCCAGCATTGGGCACCGTAATTTGCGGAGCCGGTGGCGAATTGTTGGCGAGCGGCACGGCGCGCATGTCCCGTGTCAGGTACTGACCACGGCCCAGCTTGCACAGGATGCTAGCGAAGCGTTCTTCCATCGTTTCGACGCGCCCGCTGGTGTGAGTGAATTGGACTTTTGCCATGTCGGTTCCTTGGTGGTAGGGCAGGGGGAGCTTTCGCGCCCCCCCGCTTGCGGCTCAGACGATTACGGCCCGGTGGGCGCGGTGCCCCAGGCCACGCCGGACAGATACGCCACGGCGGTTGCGCGGCGCTTGGCCCAGTTGATGACGCGCTCGGCGCGGAACGCCACCGAGTTGGTCTGAAACATGGAGACCGTTTGTGCCGCTTTGGGCGTGGTGCTGTTGCTGGCCGGAGCATCGTCCATCACCAGCGAGGTCTCGCGGCTCAGGTCGATCTGGAACCCGCCTTCGTCGCCCAAATAAATGTCCGAGGCGTTCGCCAGGATGACGATAGCGCCGGGCACGTATTCGGACACGATCACGGGCAGGCCATGCAGCACACCGCCGTTCATGGTGATGCCGGGGAACTCCGGCGCACCCAGCGGGTTGAGCATCAGGCTCAAGGCCAGTGCGGTGGTGGCCGACATGATGAACACGCCACCGGTGGGCGCGTTGTTCGCGGTGATAAAGGCGCCAAACAACGACCTGATGTCGGCGCGCACGGCGTCGGCATCGCGGCCGCTGGAATCAATAGGCGTCAGGCCGTTGGTGATGGAGGCGGGGGAGATGCCCGCGGCGGCGGCCTTGGATGGAGCGATGAAGTCAATGTCCAGCCGCTCGCGCAACGCGGCGACCAGTTGGTCGCGCACGATGGCGTCGGCGGAGGGCGAGCTGTAGCGGATGACTTCGTCGGTCAGCACGGCGATGTTGGCGACCTTGAGCGGCTCCAGCGTGGTGCGCGTGAAATCGAACTGGGTCAGCGGCTTGGCTTGCCCTTCGCCCACCCAATAGCCAGCGCCGCCAGAGGTCTGCCCAATCAGCGGCACGCGGAACGGTACGGTGCGCAGGGCCGGAACGTTGCCGGTACCGAATTGACCGATGATGGTTTTCGGACGCAGGTATTCGATGAAGTCGGCGTAGACCGATGTTTCGTCGCCCACCAGGTTGCCGGCCCAAGCGGTGTTGAGCGTGGAGCCGGCGGAGACGGCGGCTTTCAGCACGTTCGCCACGCGCGGGTCGGCTTTTTGATCGGCGGCGGCGAGTTGCTGCGCACCGTACAGGTTGCCCTGCGCCTTGGCGATGAACTTGACCATCTGCGCCAACGCCAGGCCTTTGCCGACCACGCGGTTGTCCTTGACCTGGATGCGGCCGATGGCGCGCGAATCGCTGGCGGCTTGATCGGTGCCGCCATCAACCGGCTTGGCGGTGGCGATCAGGTCTTTTTCCATCACGCGCAGGTCGGCCAGTTCCTTGTCGATGGCGCCGATCTCGGTGGTGATTTCCGCGAAGCGCTCGGCCTCGGCGCCGTCCTTGGTGCGGCCTTCATTGACCGCCTTGGTCTGGATCGCGGTGCGCTCGTCGGTGAGTTCCTTGCGCTTGGCTTCCAGAACCTTGACTTGCTCTTGCACGTTCATTTTGGATTTTCCTTTCGTTTGGGCATAAAAAACCCCGCCAGCGGCAGGGGGGGTGGGTTTGCCCGAAACGCCGGGCGGGGCCGGGGACTTGCCCCGGTCAAGCGGCGGATCGCGCCTATTGCCTGACGCGGCCAGCTGCGATTCGTCGAGTGATTTGATGGCCGTGATCGAAGCATCCTGATTGGCCGGGATCGTCACGGCGGAAAGCTCATGCCAGTTCCATCTGGTGTAGTGGATACTGTAGGAGTTTTCAATAAAGGCGTACTCGATCGGCGTGAAGCCGATGGACAGCCCGCGCACCAGGCCGGTCTTGATCGAGACCCATGCTTCGTCCAGCCGCGCGGCCATGCGCTGCGGCATGTCTGGGGTGGGCTTGACCAGTTTGGCCCTGACCTCTATGCCATCGCCGGTGTGTTTGGCGGCCAGCACATGGCCGATGGGTTGCACATGATCGTGCTGCCACAGCAGCGGCATGGGCAGCGTGAACTCGGCGCCGGCAGGCTCCACGATGTCGCCCATGCGGTCGGTGCCAATGGACGTGGCAATGCCGGATATCTCGCGTGCGTCTTCGTCCAGCGCCTTGATGACGATCTGGCCGTAGATCCGTTTGACAATTTCTGGTTTCATGGGGTTACCTTAGATAAAAAAGACGCTGTAGCGGTGCTCGACCGGAGCGCCGAGCATGGCGCGGCCCAGCGCCATCAGCATGGCGATGGGGCCGTCGATTTTGTTTTCGGGGCGTTCCTTGGTAGGTGCGCGCAGCCCGTTGAACTTGCTGACCTTGACCACCAGGTTACTGACCATCCAGTCCATCACCGGGTTGGCGTCGTGGCGCAGCGTGCCTTCGAGCACCATGTTTTCAACCTGCAACAGCGGTTGGGTAAAGAACAGGGCGCGCTGGGCGATCTCGACCATCGGCAGTCCTTCCTCAACCAGTTTGCCAGCGAAGTACATCGACAGCGCCGGGTCGAAGGCGATCTCCTGCACATCAAAATCGCGACACAACTGGCGCAGATCGTCGGCCACCACGTCAAAGTCGGTCAGGTCGCCGTCGGTGACGTGCACGTAATCCTGCCGCGCCCAGCCGGTCAGGTGGGCGGTGCCGCTTTCCTGTATCGCCAATTCGTTGAGGTACAGACGCGTGCACACGTTCCATTTATCGCCATGCTGAAACACGAGGCAGACGGCGGCAAAATCCTTTTTCTGCGCCAGGTCCAGGCCGATCCACGCCTTGCTGCCGTGGTACGGCGCGAGGTCGCGCAGCGCGGCATCGCCGCACTTGTCCCACGCGTGCATGTCCATCCACGGACTCTCGCCGCTGACCCACACGTTGAGCCGTTTGGTTAGGAAATTGTTGAGCGCCGACGGCATCGCCTCGGCTTTGCGCGCGGCGGCTTCCATGTCGTCGGGCAGCACGCTGACGCCCCAGTTGGGGTTGGCCTTGGCCCAGGTGGCACGGTCGAACGGATCGTCGCCATCGTCGATGGTGTAAATGACGCCGAACAGGTTGGGGTCGTCGATCACGTGGTCGAGCACCTTGGTCACGTGCGTGTGCCGCTCGTAGCAGATGCCGCTGCGGTCGGTGCCCGCCGTGGTGATGATCCACAGCAGAGACTGCTCGCGCGCGCCGCGCGCGGTGTCGATCACGTCATACACGGCGCGCGTTTTGTGGGCGTGCAGTTCGTCGATCACCGCGAAATGGACGTTCAGGCCATCGAGCGTGCTGCCCTCGGCGGCCAGCGGCGCGAAGCGGCTGGCGGTGGCGGCGACGGTCAGGCAATGCTGCTGTATCGCCACGCCGCAGTATTCGCGCAGGCCGGGCGAGCGCTGCGCCATCGCCTTCGCGTCATCGAACACGATGCGCGCCTGATCGCGCGTGGTGGCGGCGCTGTAAACCTCCGCGCCCTGTTCGCCGTCGGCGGCCAGCATGTACAGCGCCACGCCGCTGCTGATGGTGGATTTGGCGTTTTTGCGCGGAACCTCGATGTACGCTTCACGGAAGCGCCGCAGATTGGTATCGCGGTGCGCCCAGCCGAATACCGTTGTGAGGATAAAGCACTGCCAGCCGTCGAGCTCGATCGTTTTGCCTTCCTTGGCCCATCGGCCCTTGATGTGCGGCAGCAATTGGATGAAGTGGCACGGGCGCTCGGCGCGCTCCGCGTCAAACATCCACGGCCAGTCATCGCCGGGCGCGCGCGCCAAGTCGTCGAGTTGGCGCTGCACGGCCAGCCGCGTCCACTTGCACGCGGGCACGGCTCCGCTCGCCACCGCTTGCATATAGGCGGCGGCGCGGTCGACGAAGGGGGTCATTGCATGAAGCGAGCGAAGCCGCTGACGGCGGCGGCATCTGGTTTGGATTCAAATCCGGGAAGGCCCATCTGCACGTTGTTGCTGGGCTGCACCCGTCCGCGCGCGGCGGGCGACAGGCCGAAATGCATCAGGTATTTATGAACCTGTTCGCGGTAGCGGTTGATGAGCTGCACGATCACGGATTGCTGGGCATAGCCGCTGGGCGTGATGCCGTGGCTGACCTGATAGACCGCATCGGCATAGTCGGCGCCGCTATCGACGTGGGCCTGGACCTTGGCGTTGAATGCGGTCTCCAGTTCATCGAGCCGGCCGGCGGTTTGGCAATACAGCGCCAGCGCCGCGCGGTCCAGGCCGCTGATCAGACCCAGCTCGGCCAGCAGCGGCGTGATGCGTTTCCATTCCTTGCGCGCCGACCGCCCGAGGTGGCGCGGCGCGTCAGGCACGGCGATCGGCGGATTCACGCCCTCGGACAGATCAAGCGGGCGCTTGCCGGGGTTGCCTTCCAATAATTTGAAAGCGACCGGCTTCGGCAGCGGCCCGCGTGTACCAATCACATCATGCTCCAATATCAATAGCAGGGAGGTACCCCCCCCTCGAAACCCGCGCACGCAAAATTTTGGCGGGGGGATCGGTTTCCGGCGAGGGGGTGTTAAACATTTGACCTCCCCCGCCCCCTGAGCGACTCGGCCGCTGACTTGGCGTCGTGGCACTTGCCGCACAGCAGCCGCGTGTTCGATTCATCGTCAGTGCCGCCTTCAGCCAGCGGCACCGCATGATCGCGTTCGAGTTGGTCGAGCCGAAACAAACCACGGCACTCCGCACAGCACGGGTCACGCCGGTACAACGCCAGGCGCAACGCTTGCAGCTTGCGGCCCGTGACGCGCGGCACCGGCTTGGCCTTTGTCCACGCCGGGCGCGCGTGCTTGGCGCAACGACCGGAACCGTCGCGCACGAGCACGCCGCAACCCGGATGTGTGCAGGGTTTCGGGGCTGATTGGGGCACATGGATGCAAACAAAAACCCCGCCGACTTGCGCCGAGCGGGGTTGATTGATCTGTGTGATGCACTGTACTGCTACACGTTGCACCAACTTTGCCTGAAATATACCACATTCCTCTATGTCGTAAAAAGAATCATGCCGCTTTTTTTCGATCAGCGTGGCTAGAAAACCACTGCGCCAGCGCCGCATCCGCTTGCTCCAAGTGCGAGCTGATGGTTGATGGCGCGCGTTTCAGCTTCCGTGCCGTCTGCGTCACGCCGAGGTTGCGAATGTAGATGTATTGCAGCGTCAGGTACAAGTGCGGCTTGCGCCAGCGCAACGACTCAACCGCCTGGTTTGTCAACGCGGCATCAATATTGTCGAGCGGGATCACCGCCTCGCCGCGCCGCCCTTTGCCCGCCAGGCGCGCGAATACCGCCTGTTTCGGATAACCCAGCATACCCAAATCGCCCTGAACCATCCACCGCGCCCAGTTGTCTAGCCTGAGACCGACCCATTCAATCCGCGCCATGATCACCCTCATCCAACAGCGGCCAGATCACCAGAAAGCTGATGCCGAACCCGACCATGTGGCCTGCGATCTGGTCCGTCACGTCCGAGCGCGCGAATGGCGTTCCCACCACGTGGCCGCCTTCAATGGCGTAGAAACAGTTGGCCTCACCCTTCAGGCTGCGGCGCACCAGCGCGAATGTGGCGCTGCCGCGCGGGCCTGCCGCCTGCGCCTGGATATCCGCGTAGGTCTTGGGCATCTGGCTCTTGATCAGCGCCAACCCATCGCGCACCGGATCGTCGCAACTTTTTTGCTGCTGTCCACTGTCCATACTGTCCACCTTTTTTATATAGAGGTAATACGTAAGTCGCGCGATGCCCGCGCGCGCGAGCGCGCCCACGCCCGCCCACATGCGCCTGCGCGCATTGGCACGCCACACACTGCCCGCCTACCGCACAGACCATGCAGCAGCTCGACCCAGGCAAGAGGTCATAGGAGGCATCCGGTAGGCTCTATAGGAAAAGCCTGGACACCGTGGACAGTGGACAGCGCGGGTTACATGGCCGTCTCCGCCGAAGTCCCCGCGTTCGCGCCCCGGCGCATGTGCCACACCATTGGCACACACCCCAATTCATGGCCCGCACTGCCAGTCTTGCGTCCTGTGCGGGCCGGGGCACGGCGCGATTCGCGCGCCGCCGCCGATCGTGTCAATCGATCAGAACGGCGCATCCTCGGCGTCTCCGTAAATGTCATCGGGTTCCGCTGCGCCGGCATCGTCACCAGCGGGCGGGGCTTGCGGCTTGGGCGTGACGGGCGCATCCATCGGCGCATCGTCATCGTCGTCACCATCGGGCGGCCAGCCAGCAGGCCGCAGGTATCCCATCGCGCGCGCGCCGTTCACGCGGCGGCGCGCGTATGCCCATCCTTCATGTTCCATCCAGCCGCGTATCTGCGCCTCCAGCCCGGCGTTGCTCTTGGCCGCATCCGCGCCCAGCACGCGCACCAGGTCGGCCATCGTCACGAACGGCGTCTCGCAGTTCACCAGCATCCCGAGCTCCGACTGTGTTACCTCGCGCGTCAACAGCCGCAGCAGCTCAGACTGCACGGCGGTGTCGATCAGGCGGCTTTCCTGCATCGGCTCGAACAACCGCTTCTCATCGGCCGGTGAGGGCGCGAACGGCGCGCCCTCGCGGTACAGCATCAGCGCCTCAGCGAACAACTGATCGCGCCAGCGCACGACCCAGTCGGTGTTGATAACCGTGCGCACCGGAACCGGCCAGAACCGCCGGTTGCCCGTGCGGTCCCGCAGGTAGGTGCGCTCATTGGTGGTACCCACCATCACGCACTGGCGCGGATAACTCTCCTGCACGCGGCCATAGGCGGGCCGGTACTTGTCGACCTCGTTGCTGATGAACGATTTGATTAGGCCGATATCCGATTTACCGAAGTTGGCCAGCTCCGCAATCTCGTACAACCACAGCCCCTGCACCTGCTCTTGTCCGTCGTGTCCGCGCCCCACGTCGAAATGCGACGCGCTGAAAAACGCCTTGCTGGCCAACGCCTGCACCAGCGTGGATTTGCGCAACCCGCCCGGCCCTTCCAGCACCGGGCAATAGTCGAATTTGCAGCCCGGCTCCATCACGCGGTTGACCATGCCCAGCAGCCAAAAGCGCCCCACCAGCGTCAGATACTCGCGCAGCGCCGGGCGCAATTGCTCTTTGTGACAGCCCAGCACGTAAATCAACCAGCGATCCACGCGCGGCTTGCCGTCCCACTGCTGGCGCTCCAAGTATTCGCGGATGGGGTGGAAGCGTTGGCGGTGCGCTATGGTCTCGATCGCCTCCGACAGCGCCGCCCGCGCAATCGCGGGCAGGCCGTACCGCTCACTCAAATACAACCCCAGCGCCAGATCGGTACTGCCCGTGATCGGCCCAGCCCTGCCGTAGGGCCACGGCCAATCGAGCCGCGCGTCGATCGCGTTTGAAAGTTCGTTAAAGCCCAGCACACCGGCCAGCGCCGGGTCGTGCATCAGCGCCTTGATCACCAGCTTGCGCGACACCATCCACCGGCTCTTGGCCTCATCCCAGAACGGCAACAACCATTCCGGCGGGTCTTTCGGACCAGTGCGGCCAGCGCCATCATCTCCGCCGCCAGTGTCAACGGGGCCGTCGCGTTTTTTGCTTTTCGACGGTGGTGGCGGCGGCGCGCCATCGGCGGACTGCGGCAACGGCTGCGCGCGCCCGAAAAATTCCAGCACCCGCGCGGCATCCCAGCCGTCGGCGGTTATCGCATCGTCGCAGTCCCAGCCGTCCTTGACCGCGCCGGGCGCGGGGATGGGCAGCAACTGAACCTTGCAGTTGTATTCATCTCGCAGATGCCGGCCAATGGCCAGCATCGCGCGCATGCCAGGCTGTCTCTCGGGCAGCAGCAGCGGCTTGGCCGCTTGCGCCGCGGCCAGCGCGGCATCATTCGCGCACGCCTTGCGCTCGGCGGCCGACAGCGGCACACGCTTGGCGTCGCAATCGGGCCACGCCAGCACACGGTTGTTGGCCAGCAACGCCCACAGGGCCTTGGCCCACGCGTTGCACCCGCCTGGCCAGCTTGCCACGCAATACACATCAGGCATGGCCGCTTGCAGCAGTGCGTGCAGCGCGTCGGCCTTTTTCTCGCCCTCGACCAAAACCACCGTGTGCGCTGCCGGGAGCTTTCCGCCAGGAAAATACAGCGGGCGCGGTTCGTCCCACATCTTCCACTTCCACGCCATGCCGCCATCGCGCGCGCTCTTGGCGTAAACGTACGGAATAGGCTCCTTGCCGCCGTCGCTGGTGCGAAAACGCACCACGTATCCAAACAACTGCCCGTCAATGTGGTACGCGGCCTTGTGTGTAATCGTGTCGGGCGTTCGGTACTTGTGCCAGAACGTCGGCGCGGGCGCATCCGGTGGCACCGGCGTCACCGAATGCCATCGCTCTTTATCGTCGTCGCGGCGCACTGTTGGGCGCGGCGCGGGCGCTGGCGGCGGCTCGCCCTGCTGCTGCCCATCGCGCAACACCCCAGCCACATCCTCCAGCCCGCACTCGCGCGCCACCTGCGCCGCGGCCTTACCCATCTCGAGGCTGTGGATGGCCGCGTACAGGCTGACCAAGTCGCCGCCTTTTTCGTCCGTCGCAAAGTCGGCCCATGCGCCGGTGCGCAAATTTACCGAGCAGCTCCAGTTTTTATGACCGGCGCCGCCGCTCAAGTTCGCGCACTTGTACTCGTGCCCGTCGACCTTGCCGCCCGGCAGCCAGGCCGCCACCAGCGTCTCGCTGCGCGCTAGCAGCGCCTGGGCCAGCGCGGCGAAATTGATCGGGGGCAGTGACGGGCGGGTCATTTAGCCAAACATCGCCGGCGCGTACTCTGCCACCGGCCTGTTTCGATATGCCACGCGCCGCGTGCGCGCAATCGCCAGGTAACCCGCGCGGTGAAGGTTGCTCACGCGCACCCGCGCCACAGTGCTACCAACGCCAGAATGGGCTGTTATGTCGGCCAGCGTGGCGCTGCGCAACGGCGTGTGTAGCGCGCACGCGGCAAACAACAATGCGCGGCTTATGTCGTCCGTGGGCCGCATGGTTTGGCCCTCCAGGAATCGCCCCGCACCGTAAAACGCTCTTGCACCTGCTTGGTATTGCAGCGCCCTTGCAGCCGCATCTTTTGCCAGTACACCGGGCCACAATCGTTGCACGGGCTGACCGTCTCGCGCGCGATGCGCGCAAACTTGCACCATCCGGCGTAGCCCTCGGCGCTGTCGAAACAGGCGGGGAACTCAACACCCGTCATCCGGCAATCCCCGCCGCTTTGCACAGCGCCTGCAACTGCGGCACCATGCCGGCCAGCGCCGTGAATGCCGCGCGCTGTTTCTCCTCGTGGTTGGCGCAAAACGTCTGCACCAGCCACAGAATCGGCACCGTGTCGCCCGTGGCGCGCACGTAGCGCTCCAGATCAAACAGCGTGAACGGGCGCTTGTCGTTCGGGTTGTTGGCCAGCTTGCGAGACAACTCCGTTGGGCTCATGTCCATGTCCGCCGCAATCGATTTGAGCTGCCGCCCGATCTGGTGCACGCGGGCGCGCACGCAATCCACCGACGATCCGTACAACTCGGTCAAGCCGGGCTGGAAATCAAGCGTGAGCTGCCGGCTGCCGGAAACCGTGGTATTCATTTATTCCTGTACTTTCCTATACGAAACAGGCCAAAAAAAAGACACTGCCGGCATGCAACACACCAGCAGCGCCACGCGAGAAGAAATGCCCGGCCCCCTGCGAGCCGGGCAAAACCGCGTCCGGATGAGCGCAGACGCGGAAGGAGAAAGCAGGGGCGCTCGCCCGCAGTCGCAGCACAATGGATGTGTCACCAACCAACGCCACGAAAGGGGCGAGCATGAAAGACGAAGCGGTCACCATCCTGTTAACCATCCTCGATGCAGCAGGCATGCCGATAGCAGAGCCAGGGACACAGCAACTGCAACTGCCAGCCATCGCCGGGCATGTCCCGGCGATCGGCGATCAGGTGATCCTGTCGGGCACACATCTGCCGACGTATCGAGTCTTGCAGCGCGCCTATCAGTACTCGGAGGAAATCCTGCAGATCCAATTGGTGCTACAAGCAATTCGGTAAGGCCCCCAACGGTTCGCACGCCTATAGGTTCCGGCGCCTGGGCCTCACGAATCACAACCCTTCGCTGCCTATCCATGCGCGGCCTCCTGTTGTGCGGCCTGGGCCGCTGGGGTGGGTGGGGTAGGGGCGCTGCGCGCGAAATAATCCAAGAGCGGCTGGATCGTCAGCACGCGAGGGTTTGTCCGGTCGCCATACACCAGCTTGCGAGGCAACGTCCTGGCTACGCCAGCTTCTTCGGCTATACGCTCCCAGTTGTTCGATCCCGCTTCCCGGAGGCGATCGATCAGAGGTTGAAGGATGGTGCTCATGATGATGTAGTTTACCCGTTTACGGGAAACAATCAACCCGTCTATGGGAAGGCGTTTGGTGCAAACTCCCATTTATGGGAGTTCCAGCCGTGAGCACCGTTAGAAAAATCCTGTCAAACAACCTAAGCGACCTGATGCATGAGTCGCCTACCTACAAAAGCGCGCCGTCACTGCAGGCTGCAACGGCAAAGTGCGGCGTAAAAGTTGGCCGCAGCACGATCGACCGTGCATTGAAGGGAACAACGACCATTAATCTCGATTACATCGAATCCATCGCAAAAGTGTTCCGTCTAGAGCCGTGGCAAATGATCCATCCAACTCGTGGGGGCAAGGACGATGCGCCAGACGCACATGTGCTGCCACTTATTCCTGCGTGGCCGTTTGCAATTAGCCCTCATCGTCTGGCTGTGCTGGACCATGGAGACCTGAACTATGTGAACGGAGTGATGGAGGCGCTCGTAAACGCGCGCGTGAGAGACAAAGAAAAAAGAAACAGGAAGAAGGTCGCCTGATAGTACAGACAAGCGCAAAGATATATCACCTCAAACCAAGGCCACCGACATGACCGTTGTAGCTGTTGTAGACACGGAAACCACCGGCCTTGGACCTGACGATGAACCCGTTTCCATTGGCCTGATCGTGGTGCGCGTTGACGAACGCGGGGCGCTGCAAGAGGAACTGGGACGCTATGAAGGGTTGCGCGAACCGGGTGTACCCATCCACCCCAAGGCGCAACAAGTGCATGGGCTGACGCCCGAGCAGTTGGCCGGCAAGGCATTCGACCTGGTTGCCATCGGCACGTTACTGAATCAGGCCCACGTACTGGTGGCACACAACGCCACGTTTGACGCGCGCATGCTCGCCAAAGTCATGGCCGTGAAGCAACCGTGGCGGTGCAGCTACCGGCAGTTCCCGTGGCCCAGCATGGCGAACAAAAAGCTCGACACGGTATGCCAGACGTTTGGCGTGGCGCGCCCAGCCACGCATGGCGCAATGCGCGATGCAGAGTCTCTACTGGCCTGCCTGCTCAAGCGTACCGGCAAAACCGAGCGTAGCCGCACCTACTTGCGCGCGCTGCTCAACGAACCGGCTTATGACGTGGAATCGGCGCGACGGGATGAACTGGCGCGCGCGACTTACCGCCGTTACGACAACGCGCCACGAGAGTACAAATGGACTATCAGCCTTGATTCAGACGACAGGGACTCACCAAGAAGTCGTGACGCCGGGAAAACCAAAACCAAGTGGACTACGTGGGCCATTGCCGGAATCTTTGCTGCACTTGTCGTGTCCTGCATTTTCCATGAGCCTAAGTCCGGCAAGCAAGCGGATCAACGCAGCGCCGCAAGCACGCCTTTGCCCGCATCAACGCCAATCACGAAAGACCCAGCCAGCAGTCCCACAGCGCCCGCCAGTCAGCAGACAAAACAAAAGCCGCGCCGAAAGCGACGGCCAGCGTCGCAGCCTTGACGATATTCGCTTCGACAGCCTTTAAATCGCGCCCTGCTTGAAAATCAACTGCTCCAGGACGTTGCGGTATTCCCGATTGATGCGGCGCGACTTGAGCGCGCCAGCGATGATCTTTTGCACCAGCGCGGCCGAACACGGCTCCTTGGCTATGAAGGTTCCATCCTTGACTCTGGCCTGCACCAGCTCGGCGGGCTCCATGCGGGTGAAGCGGTAGTCGATAAAACTGTCGTGCGTGATAAAGGGATGTTCGCCGGCCTTGAGTTCACAGGCATCATCGTGCTGGAAGCTGCCCGTGATGCTGGAGGCGCACGCCATCAAAGCCATGGGCTTTGACCCATATCCCGCAATGGGCACGGGATCAAGCATAACGGCGAATAAATGCTTTTTGCTGTCGGGGCCGGACGGAACCAGGACACATGCGCCCTGAGCGCAAACCCATTGCTGGCCCATGTTCAAGCCGCCGGCTCGAACGCCGCTTTGATGTAGCGCTGCTCGTGCAGCCGCTTGACCAACGCCTGGGTTTGAGCGCTGTCATAGCCCAAGGCGCGCAGCAGCCGGGCGGCGGGTATCGGGCGGCTGGACTGGTGGGGGTCTTCCCATTCAGGGCAGGCGCCCGAATGAGTGTATGCAACCAGTTCCCATTTATCCATTCCGCCGAATTGCTCCCATGTCGCGTCCAAGCACTCGGCATCGGTCTCACTCAGCGCCAGCAAGTCCTGTCGTGGATCGGCAACCCTGCTTGGGTCGCGTAAAGCAACATCATGATCGTCCCTGTCGGCCACCCATGCCGACCAACCGTCAAAAGCTGACGGCAGTGCGCCGTTGATATGGTCATACGTCATCGACAGCACAGGGCCGTTTGGCATAGAAACGAACGAGTCACCCGTAATGGTGTCGCCATAGCGGCGCAGCGATTCACGCTCGGCCAGATACAGCAGTTTGATGAGCTTGATCAGCGGCAACCGCCCACCCGCCCTGTGCAGCAGGAATGCGGCGGCCTGGGCGGCCTTGCGTTCGTCATACAGCGCGGGAATCATGGATTGCAATTGGTTGGGAACCGGCTAATTTTACCACTTGCTTGGAACTGCGCAATAGCTGCAAGCCTTTTGTGCAAATGGCTTAACGCTATAAATTAAATAGCATGATTCATCCTGTCTAGGGTGGCTTTTTGTGCTCGCGCAACATCTCGCGGGAAGGATTGCTGCGTCATTCCCCGTTTATGGGTTGACAATAACCCGTAAATGGGTAGACTACACCCCAAGCCCGGCACCCGCCGCGCCGCCAAGCCCCGGCAGAGGGGCGCAGGGGGTAAGCATGAAATTCGAGTTAAACCAGCGTGTTGCGGACACCGTCGTGCCCGGCAGGCAGGGCATCGTCAAGGTGCGCGTTGAGTACGCCAACGACGTTCTCAAGCCGGGCGACGAATCTTCGGTCTGGTACGTCGTCTGTTGGGACGAAAACGATCTCCACAACCCGAGCAAGCGCGATTGGCGCGACGAGAGGGCGATCACTGCGCAGACCGAAGAGGCCCAAGAGGTGGCGGCATGAACGCCGACTCGCACCCCAGCCGCGATGTGCCGCTGTGCAAGGACTGCGCGTATTACCACAACAACCTGCCGCAGCGCGCGGATGGCACCCGCATGCTCTTCGGCTGTGCCGCGCCGCCCACGATTCATGATCTAGTTACTGGCGAGCAGATATACAAACCGTGCCATCACATGCGCATGTCGTATGAGCCCTGTAGCGCTGAGGGGAAGCTGTTCATGGCGCGCCAGCCGGAGCCCACCAGGACGATCACCGTCTTAAAGGGCGGGGTACATCAGCAATATGGGCTGCCCAACTCATTGTTCGCGGGCACCGTTACAAGCGCAACCCCTCCAGACGACAGCGCCGCAAGCGTGCGCCCGAAATACCACCTCAACCAGCGCGTGGAGATCAGCGCAGACGGCCGGCGGGCCGTGGTCGGCGGCATGCACGAATTCGTGCCGGAGATCTCGGGGCATCAGCAGATGCCCAAATACCTGTTGATGCTGATCGATCCGCAGACCGATGAGACCTATACGCCGATACGGCTGGAGTGGCGATTCGAGTCTGAGCTTGCGGCGGCGCGACGCATTGAGGCTGAGGCAGGGGAGGGCGTATGAACAAAGCTGCAACCGTGTTCACGCATGCGCCGCGGCGGCCGATTACTCCCGAAGAAAGTCAGCACAGGATGCAGCGCTACTACGGCGCTGATCAGAAAGAGGGCTACTCAGGCGTTCACGCAAACAACGAAGCGATGCTCGTCCAGCTGTTCAGGTTTGCAGATCAGGACTACGCAAAACTAGAAATACTGGCTGCTTTCGGCCGCATGACGGCATACCTGAAGCCGGACGCATTGCGCGAACTGGCCCGCCGCCTGATCGACGCGGCGCATGACATTGAGTCCAACGGGACCGAGGCAGCGCCATGAATGCCGTCAACACCTACACGCTGCTTGCTATTATTTTTGCAGTGCTGTGCATATTCGCCCCGTGGCTCGACGGCCAGCCATCTGACGTAGATGCCGACCGCGACACCCAGGCAACGCTGCAAGACGCGCTGCTCGCCGCCGCGCAGCAACAGCGCTTTGCGCGCGCCACGGCGGCAATGGAGATACGACCATGACAACGATCAAGATCGTTAGCCGCGCGGGCGCCCAAAAAACCCTTTTTGAGTGTGCCGCGCCAACTGACCTCGACGGCAAGCTGTATACGCGCCATGCCCTCGAAGAAGGGGTCGCCTGCCGCGCGGACCTGCGCGAGGCGAACCTACGCGAGGCGAACCTGCGCAAGGCGAACCTGTGCGGCGCGGACCTGCGCGGCGCGAACCTGCGCGAGGCGAACCTGCGCGAGGCGAACCTGCGCGAGGCGAACCTGCGCGAGGCGAACCTGCGCGAGGCGAACCTGCGCGAGGCGAACCTGCGCGACGCGGACCTGCGCGAGGCGAACCTGCGCGAGGCGAACCTGCGCGACGCGAACCTGCGCGACGCGGACCTGCGCGACGCGAACCTGCGCGGCGCGGACCTGCGCGACGCGAACCTGCGCGGCGCGGACCTGTGCGGCGCGGACCTGCGCGACGCGAACCTGCGCGGCGCGGACCTGTGCGGCGCGGACCTGCGCGACGCGAAAAACGCGCGCATTGCGATAGCCCAAACACGCATCTTGCCGGATGGTGACCTTATCGGCTGGAAACGATGCCGAGACCGTGTGATCGTCAAATTAAGCATCCCGGCTATAGCCAAGCGCTCGCACGCGTTTGGCCGCAAATGCCGCGCTGAATTTGCTGATGTGTTGGAGGTGATCGGCGCGGAGATCGGCTACAGCCTGCACGATGGAGGATTCGAGTATGTGCCGGGCAAACGAGTCACGCCCGATTTGTTCGATGACGACTGGTTGAACGAATGCTCGGGCGGCATTCATTTTTTCATCACGCGAGAAGAAGCGGAGGCGTATCAATGACGCACCCGGCAACATCAACCATCAGCCCGCGCGGAGTCATCGAGCGCCGCGGCGTGTTGTACTCGCCCGCCGCGCTGCCGCGCATCACGCCCAGCGAGAGCGAGGCGGCGCACGCCGCTCGGCCCAACGCCCAGCGCGTGGCCGGGCCGCGCACGCTGGTCAACGCCGCCAGCCGCGAGCCGCTGCCGGCAACGGACTGGCGCGCCGTGCGCGAGGGCGCGGACGATTACCTGGCCATTCCCAGCCTGGGGCCGGAGCCGCGGTGATGGCGCCCGCCCACAGCCCGCCCGAACTGCCGCCGGTAACCGACGCGCACCGGCGCAGCGCGTTTGCCGCGATGCGCGTGCACGGTCTGACGTACGAGCAGGCCATGCAGCACGCGACATGGCCGCAGGTGATTGAGTGCGCGGCCCATGCGCTGCGCACGCGTATTTGGAAAGCGCAGCAGCCACCGTGCCCCGGCACACGCCGCCGGCACCCATCCCGGCCACCGGCGCGCGGCGCGCAGGAGACCGACCTTTTCAGCGAAGAGGAATTTCAGCAATGACCATGAAACGATACGATGGCGACATCACATCTGGCGCCTTGCAACGCGCAGACCAGCAGGGCAAGAATTCTTGGCTCCCACAACCAGAATCGGCCAACGCGGCAACCTATTGCCCGCCCGGCGCCAAATTCGATGACGACAAACCCCGCATAGGGCTGGTGCTGAGCGACTTTCCGCGCGCGCTTGAAGCGATAGCGAAGGTCGGCGCCTTCGGCGCGCGCAAATACACGGACCACAACTGGCTGGCCGTGGCCGACGGCCCCGCGCGCTACACCGACGCCATGTGGCGCCACTGGCTGGCCGCACAGCGCGGCGAGGAATCCGACAAACAGAGCGGCCTGCCGCACGTCGCGCACATGGCCTGGAACGCGCTGGCGGTGCTGGAGCTGACGCTGCGGGCGTGGGAGGTGCAGGTATGACCGCGCCCGACCAGTACGCCATTGACAAGTTGGAATGGCACAGTGGCCCGCCGCCGCACGTCGGCTGGTGGGAGTCCAGCATATATGGAATCTACCCTGGCCTGTGGCGCTGGTGGGATGGCGCCCACTGGTCTACAAGTGTGAACGAATACGCAAGGCCACAACTCATCAAAGAACGTTCGGAACAAACCCAACGCAACTCCAAATCAGTCAAGTGGCGTTACCGCTGGCCAGCCAACGCTTGCGTGGCGCGCATCAATCCCGAGACCGGCGAAGTTACCGGCGCCGGGCCTCATCCAAACACTACAAAAAAGGTAGCATCATGATGGCTCAAACCTTCGAACTCCTCGCCCCGCTGGCCATCCTACCCAGCCTCACCAACCCGCGCAAGCATTTCGATGCGGCCAGGCTGCAAGAACTGGCCGACAGCATCAAGGCCAGCGGCGTGCACCAGCCGGTGCTGGTGCGTCCGCTGCCCGCCGAGCGCGTGCCCGATACCGCCGGCATGTCGCCGCGACCCACGCACGAGCTGGTGATTGGCGAGCGGCGCTGGCGCGCCAGCCAAATCGCGGGCATTGATGCGCTGCCCGCGGTGGTGCGCGAGCTGGCGGATGCGCAAGTGCTCGAGATCCAGGTCATCGAGAACCTCCAGCGCGATGATTTGACGCCGCTGGAGGAGGCCGATGGCTACGACCAGTTGCGCCAAATCGGTGGCCTGAACGCGGACCAGATTGCCGCGAAGATCGGCAAAAGCCGGGCCTACGTGTATGCCCGCATGAAGCTGCTTGACCTGGGCCAGGAAGGCCGCGCCGCGCTGGCTGTCGGCAAGCTGGACGCCAGCCGCGCGCTGCTGCTGGCGCGCATCCCGAGCACCGAGCTGCAAGCCCAGGCGCTCAAGAAGCTGCTCGAGACCGACTACTACGGCCAGCCCATGAGCGCGCGGCGCGCGACGGAATACATCCAGCGCGACTTTATGGCGCGCTTGAATGATGCGCGCTGGAAGAAGGATGATGCAGCGCTGGTGCCCGCCGCCGGCGCGTGTAAAGACTGCCCCAAACGCAGCGGCGCCAACCCTGACCTGTTCGCCGATGTGAAGGGTGCAGACGTCTGTACCGATGTGCCGTGCTACCGCGCGAAAGAGCAGGCGCACCAGGCCCGTGAGCTGCAAGCCGCGCGCGACCGCGGCGCAACGATCATCGAAGGGCGCGAGGCCAAGGAGCTGATGCCGCACAGCGGCACAACGCGCGTGGAGGGCTATCTGCGGCTGGACGATAAGTTTGACAGCCCCACCGGCGAGCCGCTGCGCAATGTGTTGAAAAAAGAGCTGGCCAGCGGCGAGGCACAACCCATCATGATCGCCAACCCGCACAAAGACGGCGAGCTGGTGGCCGTGCTCAAACGCGAAACGGTGGCCGATTTGCTGGCCAAAGCCGGCCAGCGCAAAGCCTACCAAAGCGTGCAGCGCGACATCAAAGCCAACGCCGAGGCCGATAAACACGCCCTCGAACGGGAGGCCAAGATCAAATTCGAGCAGGGTTGGCGCACCGCCGCCGTCGCCGCGGTCAAGCAATTTTTGGACGGCGCGCCGGGCATCGACTTGAGCCCCGTGCTGGCCGATGTGATGCGCTATTGCGCGGCGCATTTCGCGGGCATGCTCACGATCGAAAAAACCAAGCCGCTCGCAAAATTGCTTGAGCTGGGCAAAGTCGCGCCGCGCGACGGCGTGCGCGACTGGGTGCGCGAGCACGCCAACCCCGCCGCCGCGCTGCTGTTGCTGGTGGCGTATCGAGACAGCGAATACAGCCAGTACGCGGCCGAGCTCGGCGGCGAGGAGCAAAACAAGGGGCTGCGCTTGGTCGCCGATGGACTGAAGATCGACCTGAATACCGTCAAGCGCGAGTTCAAAGTCGGCGCAAAACCCGCGGCCCCCGCTTCTGCTGACAGCCCCGCTGCGCGCGCGCGCGGTAAACGCGGGGCGGCTGCGCCGAAACTGAGCGAAGAGGATGCAAGAACAGGCATCGCTGACGCGATGCAAAGCGAGGAAGCGCCGGCGGTGCTGCGCCCGCCGGCGGAAGAAGAAGAGGAGGGAGCAACGCCGCTAACACTGCCCCTATCCGTTGGGCAGCGCATCCGCATCGCAAAAAAACTGACGGAGCCATTCAAGCATTACGCGGGCCGCACAGGTACCGTGGCGGCGATGATCAACAACCATACGTACAAGATTAACGTGGACACGGGAGGCGGCAAACACTGGCCAGAGACATTCAATGTGTCTTCGCTCCGCGCGGCAGGAGAAGCGTCTGCGGCGCTGCGCCCACCGGCGTCCGAGCCGAAAACCAACGCTGATAAGGAATGGACGCTGAAAGCCGGCCAATCAGTACGCGTTCGGGATGATCCAGAAATCAGCCCTCAACCTCAGCACGCTGGGTGCAAGGGGGTTGTCACAAAAAAACTCAGCGACTATGCATATTCGGTGGATGTGACTGTCGGCAACAGAGTCATCTTCGGCTGCGCCTTTGGCATTGAGCATCTGGAGGCGATATGACGGCCTCAGACAACATCTACACCTGCGTAGGCTGCGGCTGCACAGATCTGCGCGCGTGTCCGGGCGGCTGCCGCTGGGTAGCGGTGAGCCCAGAACATGGCACGGGGGTTTGCAGCAACTGCATGGATCTGCTCGAGACGTGGTGCGATCAACTGCTGGAGACAGCGCTGGCGGGCCTCCCCGACGAACTCATGGCGGTTCTCAAACCGGAGCCGGCGAAATGAACGGGCGACCCTGGACCGACGCCGAAATCCAGAAGCTGGTGCGGCTCTACCCAGACCAACGCGCGGCAGACGTTGCGCGTGAGCTGGGCTGCGGCGTGCGGCGCATATACAACCAAGCATGGGCGCTCGGCCTCAAAAAAAGCGCGGCGTTTTACGCCAGCGACCAAGCGGCCCGCATCCGCCGCGCGCACCAGACCCCGAGCATGATTGCCACCCGTTTCAAGCCGGGCCACACGACCTGGAACATTGGGCTGAAAGGCGTTTGCGGCACCCACCCCAACAGCCGCCTTACGCAATTCAAAAGGGGCGAGATGCGCGGCGCGGCCCAACATAACTACGTGCCCATCGGCAGCACGCGCATCAGCGCGGACGGGCACCTGGAGCGCAAAACCACAGACGATCCGTCGATTTACCCGGCGCGCCGCTGGGTGCCGGTGGCCCGCTTGGTATGGGAGGCCGCCAACGGGCCGGTCCCAAATGGCTACATCGTAGTCTTTTGCGCCGGCATGAAAACAGCCGTCGAGACCGAGATCACGGTGGACCGCCTGGAGTGCATCTCCCGCGCCGAAAACGTCCGGCGCAATCACCCGCGCAGCAAATCGCCGGAGCTGGGGCGACTGGTCCAGCTCAAAGGCGCCATCACCCGTCAAGTCAACCGCATCGCGCGCGAGCACGCGCAAAGGATCGCATCATGAACACAACGCCACACATCACACAACTGCGCCAGCACCTGCTGGACACGCTGGTCGATCTCCGCAACCGCGAAAACCCGATGGAGCCAGACCGGGCGCGCGCCGTGGCGCAGGTGGCCAGCGTGCTGGTCGATACGGCCAGGGTTCAGGTCGACTACCTGAAAGTCACCGGCCAAGACAACGCGCCGTTTTTGGAGGCGCCGCCCGACCCCCACGTGGCGCACCTGGGACACACGCCCACGGGTACCGTTGACCACGGCACGCCGGGCGTGACGCGACATCGGCTGGGGAGGTGATGGCATGGCCGATGAAAAAAGCTGCAAAACCTGCGCGCACAGGTGTGGCTCTGATAGCGATTATTGGCAATGCGCGCAGCTCAACATCCGCTGCTATGCCGCCATCAAGCTGTGTAACCCAGCCGTGCTGAAATATTTCGAGCCGCGCCGAAGTGTGCTCCATCGCCTCTACAGATGGCTCGTCGGCGGCGTGAACGCGAAAACATTGGATGACATCTGCAAAGAGAGCGCCGACGCCGCGCTGGCAAAGGCAGGTAAACAAAAAAAGGCAACGGTATGACGACTCAAAACACCCTATCAACATGGCTGATCGACGCCTACGGCCAGCCGTACACCCTGACAGGTCCTGGCGCCGCCACCTCAGCACCGTCACTCAAAGCCATGGCGCACGCCTGCGCGCAGATCTCGCGCTTTAACGGCCATTGCCGCAGGCCCTACAGCGTGGCCGAGCACCAAATGCTGTGCGCCGGTATCGCGCGCGAAATGGGGCTATCGCCCATCGTGCAATTGGCCTGCCTATCACACGACTTGCACGAAGCGTATGTGGGCGACGTGACCAGCCCAGTCAAGTGGGCGCTGGGCGCGACGTGGGAAAACTTCGAGCACCCGCACGTCCAGCGCGTGCGCCAGTACCTGGGGTTGAGCGAGGTGTTCGCAACCCACCGCGCCGACATCAAGCGCATTGACCTGATCGCGCTGGCCACCGAGCGGCGCGACCTGTTGCCCTGGGATGCGGCCACGTCCGATCCGTGGCCGATCCTCGACACGCCCGGCGAGAAAGTGGAGCCGTTTCCCCGCGTCAACCTCAACACTCACACGAGGCTGCTGGCGCCGTGGCAATACTGGAAATCGGGCTGGCTCCAGCACAACCAAACGCTGCGCGCAGAAATCGCACGGAGCGGCGATCTCAGCCATGTCGATCCGTTATCCGATTTGGATTGCTAGGGGAGGGCGCTGAAATGTACGTCAGATATACGACACGCTGCTCATTTTGCGGAGTGAGATCGATAAATCAGCGCCCAGGCGATGGGTGTCACGCCTGCCTGCGGGGTGTTATGGAACAGGAGGAGTTCGGCCATGATTAAACGTTATCTTGTGATTTTATGCGCCATTATATTAACATCGGCGCACGCCACGCCAATATCATTTTATTCCGCGTATTTGTGCTTTAACGGATATTGGCAAACACAGCAAGAATGTCGGAATAACGGAGTGGTAATGGTTTGTTCTATCAAACTCAAATGCGCGCCTTTACAAGACGTGTTGTTTTCGCCGCCGCCACTCAATGTGCCGTTTTCTCCTCCTAAATTTTAACTAGAGAAGCTAAATGACCGATGAAATTAACGACGGCGGGCCAGCGTTTCCGATAAACGACCACGCATCATGGAATAAGGGTGTCGGCATGAGCCTGCGCGATTACTTCGCTGCAACAGCGATGCAAGGGCGATGCAAGGGATGCTGGCGAACTCTACCTCTATCGATTCTAAAACCGCTGTATATGCACACGCTTCGTATCGTGTCGCTGACGCCATGCTTGCCGAGCGGAAGAAGGTGAAATGACCATAACTATCTTGTGGTGGCATATCCCAACGCTCATCACGGTGCTCGCATTTGCATGGGCGTTTCTCTGGCCGGACAGAGACACTGGAGGCTGGCTGCCGAGCTTCACGCCGCTGTATCGCATCCCAATCGCGCTCATCATCAGCCTGGCTGCATGGGCCATCGCGGGGGTGCTCAAATGACCGCGCGCGCATGGAACAAAGGCCCGTGGCCTCATACTGATTATTACCCTGGAATAACACTGGTTCCACTCCGCATATTGTCGTGTCCAAAATGCGGCGGCGCAATAAAGCCAGGCAAAGCCATTGTTAATGAAGCATCCGGGTCGAGTGACCTTGGCGACGTCTGTACTAATTCGATTGACCCGACGCGATCAAAGCTGATCGAGTGCAGCAAGTGCGAAAGCTGCGGGTATTCGGTTTCAAGTGGAGGCTGAAATGGATAAAACCGACTTGATAGATATTCATGAATACGAGCGTATCAAGCTTGATCGTATTGAAGAAATGGCAGACGAAAAATACGCAAATCTTGATTACTTCATATTGAATCTGGATGACGAAAAAAAGAATAAAAAAATGACTTTCGGTGACTGGGATCAAGAATTTTACGATGAAGTTGGAGATTAGCAATGGCTGAGAAAACCGGCATCGCGCACATCCATGCACCAAAGGGTCGCTACATCGGCCAGGTCTATGCAGGTGATTTTCTGACGCGCGTGTTGAATCGACTCAATGAATGTCTGGAAGGTGGTGCACAATCATGACCGACAACATCCAGCGAGGAGGCGCGTATGGGCCGGCCTACTAAAGCCGGCGACCCGCTTGACGGGCGCACTTGGACTGAGGTGTCAGCATGAACACCGCCGCCATCAATCAAGCCACCGCCGAAACCATCATCGGTGAACTGCGCCAACTGCGCGGCGCAGTACTTGATCTGTGCCGCACCCAGGGCGTGCGCCTCACGCGCGAGCAGGTGTGCGAGCGGCTGGGCATCCATCGCAACACGCTGCGCACCTACATCGCGCGCGGCGATTTCCCGCAGCCCGGCAGAGACGGTAAATGGCTGCTGGCCGACGTGGTCGATGCCGAATGCAAAAGGGTAGGCAAGCGTTGATGGCGCCCGCGCGCGCGGCTGCCCGCTACAGTTTCGCGGCCAGGCTTTCGGCCGATGGGTTGACGTAGATCAGCGCATGTTTTGGGTCGCGCCAGCCGAAAACTTTGCAGAACTCAGGGAACGATAGCCTGCCCGGCTGGCCAACCGTCGCGCCGATGCGCGTGGCCGCCGTGTGCCGCGCATCGTGGAACGTGAACCCGGCCAGGCCGGCCGCGGCGCGGGCATCACGGAACAACGTGTCGCGGCTCTGGTTGCCGACCGGGAACACGCGCTCCGCATCCAGATCACGCATCCGCTCGATCAACCGCCGCGACGGCCGCGACAACGGCACTGAGCGGGCATCGCTGTTTTTAGTTTCGGGCAAATCAACAAACACCCGGCGCACGCGGTCCCACGTCAACCCCACGATCTCGCTCGATCGCATTCCGGTCCTGAGTGCTAATAGGAACACGGCCGCGACCACTTGTTTTTTGGTGGCCACGCGGTCCCGCGGGCGGTAACCCAGTGTGCGCAGTATCTGCCGCACCTCCGACCAGGTGATGATGCGCTCGCGGTGCTTGCCCGATCGCGGGCGCGACACCTCGGAAAATGGATTGCGCCTGATCCAGCGCCACTCGCGTACCGCATGACCAAACATGGCGCTGACCAGGTTCATTTCACGGATGACGGTTGATGGCTTGACCTGTTTCAGGCGCGTATCGCGCCAGGCGATGAGGTGATCGGGCCCGACCTTGGTCATCGGCAACGCCACCGGCAGAACGCGCAGGAAAGCTTTGATGCGAACCTGCTCCCAACGCGTCCCCTTGTGCGTCGGGGAAACTTCCTCGGCGTACCTGAGCAGCCCCTCGCCCAACGTGTGAACATCGCCGCCGCGGCCGGCGGCTTCGGCCCGCAATTCGGTTTTGCGCCGATCGCGCCACGCCTGCGCATCGCGCTTGGTCGGGAACGTGGCCGACTCGCGCCGGCCGCGCACCATGATCTGCTCGCGCCAAGTTCCCTCGGCTGTTTTATACGTCGACACCAGCTCCCCTAACTCTCGCCCGGGAAATTCACCGGGGAATTTCCGGGAAAACGAACGGTGCAAATGTGTGCTTTGGCGGCTGAACCACGAACCACACACCTGCTGGAATCCTTATTTTATGCGGGTTTGTGCGTGGTTTGCACAATTCGGAATTTCTAACTGGTGCCCGGGGCCGGAATCGAACCGGCATGGTGTCGCCACCGGCAGATTTTGAGTCTGCTGCGTCTACCAATTTCGCCACCCGGGCGGGTGCTGGA
>JGI20166J26741_10711114_pt1 | contig 30133 bp, 23 predicted proteins | sample TergutCu122P5_FD_26741 | JGI IMG/M metagenome (IMG submission 26741)
GGCTGATGTAATGACTTGTTATCTTCGCAGGGAGGACTCTGCAATATGGAGGAGTTTAAAAAAATAAATTGAGGTAGTTTTGACTGAATTCATAGGACTCTCTACAGGGATTACTGGGCAGGCTTTTGTTTTGCAAATAATGAACCTTAAGATTCCACAATATTCGCATAATTTCTCGATAGAGTACGTACTAGCTTTTCTAGAGGAATAGTCATATCGAGTGACTTAATTCCTTCACCTGCACTTTACCAAGAATAATGCAAACATTTTGGGGAATGTTTTATAAACGAAATGCATGTTTGACTCCTATATTTTACTATTGAAATTTAACTACTTACAAGTTATGTTTGTGGCCTTTAAAAAAAACATTATCAAGTACTGAGAACACCCATGATGTCATGAAACAAATTACAATATAAAATATGTATTACGTAACATCAAATCATCTTAAACTTTAGCAGCGCCAAATTCTCAACGTCGTATATAAAAAATAAACATAATAAAAGGCCAAATTTCCAAATCAGTATTGTTAGAAGTATGAATTAAAATTTTTGAATATTTATTCTTTCTCATTTAAAATTCTGTTTAAAATATTTGTTCAATTATGGGCACTTAATCATTTATCTTCGTTAGATATTAGTTCAAAATGTTGACCTTGACCGTAGAATAAATGTTTTATAAAGTTCAATTCTTATGGGAAAAACATTGGTTTGATTGGTAAATATTTTCCGACACTGTGGAGGAGAAGCCCATTTAGATTTTGTGGGTTCTGCTCGGAAACAATTTTTATTTCTATACTAATCTTTTCATTTCTATACTTCCCCTTCGCCCCTATTATTATTTTACTTTACCCTCTCTTTCCCCATTGTATCTTCCTACTTATTATCCTCACCCCCATTCGCCATGTCTCGACTCCTACATCTACTGCTATTAGGTCCCTGTATCTTCACACACGAAGCCAGATTTCGCTTCTGTCCCTTCTGCCCCTCTTACCGCTGTGTCCCCATTACTCATAATTACTCCCTTTTTCCCGTTGTTTTGAAACCGGAGCTCCGCAAGGGACGCCCACACTTGCACGCAGATGTCACGCGACGCCCAACGCCGCGGCGTCAGTCATTAAACCTGGATGGTTGCCCGACTGCTGGTCCTTATGGTAGAATTCGCTGAGTGCTGTGGATGTCTCGAGCTCTACACACTCACCACGCCATATCGTTTATTTACCATCAGCTAATGTGGACCCTAAACTCGTTACGCTGAAAACATGTAAATGCAAAATAATATTACAATCATTGAAACCTAAATTGAACAGTTGACTGCCCGAAAGAACAGACATGGCAATTCGACTCTCAGCTGAGGCAAAACTTCTCTCGTCTCCCAATTCCAGACCTGCTCTGGGGCCCACCCAACCTTCTAGTCAATAGGCACTATAAGATTCTACCTATTTATTAAGCGGTCGGAGACTGAATGTAATCACTCGCGTGCTTCTATTGTCATGGTTAAGAATAACCTTCACCCCTGCTTAGATCTCCATGAAGCCGTAAATATTAAAGTACACAAACAGTGTAAGACTTTCATTAGAACACATATGCAGTATACTGATTTGTTAGCGAAGTTAAAGTGTTGAAGTACCAAAAAATTAACTGCATTTCACGAAATTTGCTACCTCTGCCTTTAGTCGTCTCTTTCCTTTCTCTATAAAAACATGCAAAGGGGCGAATCAAAAGAAAGGAATCTTATAGTCCAATCAGACATGGGTGCGTGCATTACGATAAGTATATCTCTCAGGCAAAAATTTTTTTTATCGGAGGAAGACCTTATAATGAACGACACAGTACTTGAATCATTGTTTCTTGCATTTCTTTAAACATATCATATAAAAATATATTTAGACATTTTGAATTTCAATAGATATTTCTACACACTCGTTCTGTTGGTGTCAACAGAAAACATAATTAAAAATATTTAAATAGACAAAGAAAATAATACAGAAGAAATTAGACATAATCGTTCATAAATACAAGATTTGAATTTAAGCGGCAGTAAATTCGCTGATGTATTACTTTACGTGAGGCCGTGTAGTGAGGCCGTGTAGTCTGTTAGCTACTAAAGCTTCGGAGGAAACTAATGCTGTCATGTTCAAGGTAGAATCCGGAGGCATCAGGTTACCCGCAAAATGTTGGTGTCTGTGTCCCAAGAACACGGCGTCACGTCACTCTAGAATATCTTAATATTATCCATTAAAAAGGACAAATTTCACGACGCCATTAACACGCGTGTAACACATGTGACGTCGTCAGTTTCGTTGGTCAGACCAATTAAAATCCAAACCAACCCGAGCTTCTCATTGAACTTAATGAAAATGTACTTTCTTTATTAATTCCGTCTAGACTTCATTCCCGCACTGAAGATTTAGCTTCACCTTCTAGACGTTAGGATCTAGTTCCATGTTCATAAATCCCAAGTAAAAATCTCGGCCCGAAAGCCCATTATCTTGAAAACTGCTGTGCTTTTACTTTGTCTCTACAAACAGAGGCACAGCTGCTTCCTCGTAATAATCTTCCAGTTTCGAATGAAACGTAATACATGATATTCATAACAGCCACTCGGGGGTTTGAACTGATGCGATCCTGCACATGTGGTTACTTCTAAAACTTACACTTCTTCTTGCTCCTCCTCATCCATTCGTACTACATCCCTGAGTGAGCCTTGACCTACTCTGAGAGCTTCCGCCACTTCTCTCTTGATGGCGCATTAATTCACCAAATTCTGAACCCAACCCGTGCGGCGTGCCCCTCCAACTCTTCGCACCACCTCAACTTTGGTTTGCCTCTTCTTCTGGTCTCCATTTCCTCCTCGTTTAGTACAAAGTGCTTTCTTTGCAGGATCACTTTGTCCCATCCTCATCACATGTCCAGCCCATGTACATCTACCAAGCTTAATAAATTCAAAACGCAGACAGCAAAAAGCACATTCATAACCCCGAGTGCAAGATAGTGTTCCTGATTACCTTGAAACCACGGTTAAACAAGGAATATGCAAGAGAGAGATAAAAATATGGTGCGGATGCCTCAGTAGTATCAGAAATAGTAATTGTATTAACATAAAATAATAATTTTTGTTATTATTATTATTAATAGTAGTAGTAGTAGTAGTAGTAGTAGTAGTAGTGGTAGTAGTAGCAGTAGCAGCAGTAGTCTTGTTAGTAGCAGTAATGTACTTGGTTTTATAATAACAGCTTCGAATTCTGAATATATAGATAAAAGGCAGAACGGTAGGCAGCGAAGTGTAGCAATTACAATAAATTATTCACGAATATTTCTAACGTTTTGCCCTGAAATAACCTAGGTTGTTGAAAAATCTTCAACCAGCCAGTCAACAGTGAAACAAACAAAAATATTCTCTCACTCATCAGAAATGCTTCTTAACATCTGGCGCTGCAATGAACTAGGTTGTTTGAAAAAAATAATCTTCCAGCGAGTCAAGAATCAATGAAGGTAAGGCATTTTTCGACTCCCCTGGTATATTATAGATTGTCTGTGAGTGGAAGGGCCGGGAGGTTTGATGATATCTGTCATATTTCAAAGAAAGTTTGTGCGGGTTTTACTAATACTTTATTTTAAGAAGCAGAATGGCAGTAGAAGCAACTCCAGGGTGCAAGACGTGTGTAGAATCTATTCACATTCTGTGTGTACTTTCCACAGACTAAAGTTAGTTTCCTGCAGTTATCACCTGTTGCACTGCAGGGTGAAAATTTTTCTCAATGAAGAGAAGAGGCCACTCTTGAGAAATGGACGGAGATATGAGGATAATACTAAAAGCTTTTAAATTTTAGTGACTAGTCTCTGACCTGATCACATTAAGATTTCGTCCACATACATTTGTTTAGTACGATTCATAAAATAACGATCGATTATTTCCCCAAAGAGCATTAGACGGTTGATTGTAATATTGGAGATGAACTTTGTCTTCTGCAATTAAAAAACCGAAAATTTAAACATATTTGCAGATTAAATAGGTGCTTCAAAGGTCTAACACAGGCTGTATTAAACTGGCTTAAGATAAGGTCCGATAATGGACCCTCAAGAACAAGGTAATATATTTTTGTATTCAATGGAAGGCATATAATTTCTTAAATAATTCAGCAGCTATTGAGTTTCCTAGAAGAATTCTTCTCTGTGGAATTACCGAAATCACTAGAGAGCGAAAGTAGACTAGGTACGATATTTGACAATCGGGGATTGACTTTTCTCACTTGTTGAGTTCTTGAACTCCGTGACGTACAATATTTGCTAAAACAAGTTTGTACTCAAATTGACATGAAAATATATACTTCAAGGCAGACAGATTACATTACCTTGCCCACTATATACCACCTCACGAACCTATCCTGATTTACTAATATTCAGTTCATATCCACACACTTTACTTATCTGAAGTTTATTTTAATATTTGCCTCTCACTACTCTTGCTTCCCTACGACCCGTTTTATTGTGGTTTAAACAACATTTTGAATAACGCGTGCTACATGTACCACTGCTTCATCATACTCTTTTGGTGAAGAAAATTTCAAGTTGCTCTATACTGATTTAAGCGTCGAGATAATACGTCAATTGATGTAGCGGAATACAGCTGTACGCATTCCTAATATCAGAACAAGATTGAAATAAGCGGTTAGCGTGGTTCCCCTTCATCTTCACACCCAGGAAAAAGCCCCTGGTATCCACTGGAGGGGAATGCAGGTGGGCTTCAGATCCGTTATGGAAGCCGTGTAGAAGAGAAAAACGTCTGTCCCTACCTGGAATCGAACCATCATATATCGGAAGTCCAGTCCATGGCCGGGTTACTGTACTGACTGTAATCCAAAATAATATTCGTAAAATACAGCAGAGATTGATACTTTTAAATGTTTTATTCCTTTCCCTCTAAAGCACACACTTTTACAATAGCACATAGGCATGTAAATATAAGTATTTGTTTGAGAGATAATTATATCTACATAAATACACTTCCAAACGACTTTCAGTGACGCTTCGCGTGCTTCTAGTACACATGCCCCACTGTCAAATACTTCTACATAATCCACAGTCTGGTATCAGAAAAGGACGACAGGAATTACCCTTGTCCATGCGGAAACTTCTGTGTGCCTGTTCTTGGAACAACTTACTACAGGCGCCAAATTCTCTCAGCAATTAACACCAGGTATCGAATAGTTCGTGAACTATTTTCCTTACAGAACCTTGCTTCATAGTTGTTCTAAAACTGACGCCACAGTAATAACGGCACACTGCTCAATTGCCAAATTTATGCATGTGCATCACTGTCCCTATTTATTCCTTAGCTAAATTTTATAAATGAACGATCTTAGGCTTCAATGGTGGCGAATGTGAGTGGTTTAGGAAAGATATTTGTGTAAGTGGCTCCCACCACCACAAGACAGGGTGTCTTAAATTTTCCCCATTGTTTATAATTTCAACTTTAAAGGCAGCTTGCCAATCCTATTTTCGCAGCTAAAATTTTATTAGTTTCAAATTCCATTTCTAAGCAACCACAGTTTTGTATTCATTAACTTTGTCACACACATACTTCAGAAACATTTGCACATGCTCCCATTTTAAGGAAATTTCATCAAATTAATGTTAAGGAGATTAATTTCAAGGGTCTTAAAACACACCACCAAAGCCTTCCAAGTTTGAACAACAAATATAAAATTGCACTCATTCTAGAATTATCATAAAAAACAGATTTCGGATTTTAAGATTAGATTCTCACGGGATATGACACCATTCAAGTGGGTACACAGTTAACAACGTATTCGGGTATCGAGATATAACCTTTCAAGATATAAAAACTTCTCTGGCCTGAAGAATAATGCCGCATCTCTCTCTGTATCTCCCTATCTTTGTAGCAGATTTCATGACATAACGTCTCAAAAATCGTAATCCTGATATTCATAGCCGCCAAAATCTCAGATATAAAAATTGAGAATTAAATTACAATGTGACAAGAACATGACCATGGTAGTTGTGTGCGAATGTTTCTGACATAACTTTGCTCTTTCTACAGTACGTATTGATTAGCTAACGAGTCCCACATTAAAAATACAATTTTTGAAGACGGAAGCAGATCCAGCCTCCGAAACGCCGTATTTTAAATCACCTAAAATTGAAATTGTATAAAGGAATTACTCTCATATCATTAACACCAAGAATGTGCAATTTTTGAAAGGTCTGATTAAGTAGCAAAGTAAGGAAGTAAAAATATAAGTAAAAAAGTAAGTAGTAAAGTACGTAACAAAGTAAGTATCAAAGTGAATAAGTAACAAAGTAACAAAGTAAGTGGCAAAGTAAGTAAGTAACAGAGTAAGAAACTAACAACGATTGGATAACGTTTTGAGAATCTACAGTTAACCAGTTAGCCAGAAAATTTCTCGCATTCTGTAGCACCAGAAAGTGAATTAGCATGTGCACAACACCTCGTCATTGTTTCCTGTATTCAAACAAATAATTCACTCCAAATCATCACATCCTGTACATATTTATTTATTTTATACGAGCCTTTCTGAAATTTACAAGAATAAAATAGATGTCAGCACTTCTAAAATTCTCAATGCGTGTTTAAGAATAACGTATTACGAACACCTTGATCGATGAAGCCACCTTCTGAATATTTTACTCCAACCTTTGACCGATACACCAGAGTCAAAGCAGCCCGGAAGTTTGAGCGAAGCCCTAAATGTGTCACATTATCTCCTATCACAACAGCTTTCTGCAGCATTAAACTTCCAATACCTTTGAGAAATCTGTTGTAATATTAGCACTTCATGCTTGAAAGCCATGCCGTCTTGCATTTATCTTAGGTGCAGGTTTGTTGCAATACACATATAAAACCCTGCGTTTCATGTCATTTGAGAGGATGTCACACATTTGTGTAAACGAAATGGTATTTAATTATAAATCGAATCTATAGGAGCAGATAAGTACTTATGATCGTGGACATTTCCATGCCCATAGTATCTTGAAAGTTTAAACAAAAAGTCTGAAGTGACACCCATTTTAGCACTAAATAACAAAAAAAAGTAATGAAAATGCATTACAAAGCAAAAAAAATGTTTTTACTTATCTGTCTAAATGGAAATTTCAAAAGGTTACTTCTGATTCAAAAAATCCGGAAAGGAATTTATATTTCTTAGACTGGAGGTAAATATCCACGCTTTCAGTTACGGAAAGAGATAAATATATAAATATTGCGGCTTCCTTTACCACATTTATAAGAGGGCCAGGGACCGCAAACATGTAATGGTCATAGGGGTATAGGTATAAACACCCATGTCCTGGTCAGCAAAAGAATCTTGAGTATGATGCCTATTTTTTACTGACTACAGTTGCATTGATTCTTATCTCTTTACTTACGTATTTATTTCTACTTATGCCTTATTTAACGACGCTGTAGACATCTCAGATTACAAGACGACCATTGGTGGGGTAATTAGTAAGTAATGAATTTCAAAGACAGTATAAGGAACAAATAGAGTTCAGGTATGAGTTTTTACCTCAAAATTTGTCGAGGTTAACTGAGAGATAAACAGGTAACCAGTCCCCCAAGGGGGGTCTGAATTCGTTATCTCCCGCATAAGGCTTGAACCAGCTTGCTTAGGAACTGACGTCTTACATCCCACATTACGACTATATGTCTTCTATAAAGGGGAATTTCCTGCGAAAAGACTTCAAAAATAATTCTAAAAATTCGGGTTAGGTCACGGTCCCACAAATGTTCCAAAAATCTGAGAGGTACCTCCAAATTCTAGGCAATAGAATAGTGTCATGAAGCAAGTTCCATAACGACGACCAGATTCCTTGAGTGATCCGTTAACTTGGCTGTTATCTGGGCTTTCTGCTTGGTGTATGTGCGCCAACACGCATTTCCATATGTCAAGGAAAAATTGCAATCCTAAAGTTGAAAATCTTCAGGCGCCACTGTACAAGATTTGGTTGTCCTGTCAACCAGTTGCCGGGGATATGTACACCCCTGCTTTAGTTTATTACTAATGCATCTAAATCTCACTCGTAAATTTATTATTTCTGCTACTTGCCAGGTTACCGTTTGTTTTCACAAGCTTAGTGGTTTTCGTACGATCAGTGAAGTGATGTCGACGAGCCGCTATACAAAGCTGAGAGCTCTTGATCTTCTGACATTTCACACGGGTGGAGTAACAATTCAAGCATCCTGCAGTGAGCATGCTTATAGAATCGAAATGATTTGGAAATAAATCACTTTGTTGTCAAGTACCACTAAGGCATTTCGATGTTTACCTTGTTATATCCTAAAATAAATAGAAGAAACAAGAAAAAGAAAAAGCCACAGAGAAATGCAATACATAATATTGGATGAATACTTAGGAATGAAGATCTTATTCTTCTCCTTCGTGCTGTACGCTCAGACCATATGTCCTGGAGCATTTCCGAATTAACTTCAGAAAAATATTAAACTCACACATATTTGACAGAAATTTTCGACGAGAGACTAGCTTGTAGCGAGGTTCCTACATACAGAGTACAAAATAAACATAGAAAGAAAACACGTGCCCTAGTATAAATGCGAACCCACGATCCCAAAATTCGAGCAACCAAAGACAATAAGTGCTTCGGTACGTGTGACCATATAGATGGACTCACAGGAGTAAAACCGTGAAAAAGTAAAGAAACATGACATAAATCAATAATGGATAAGAAAATCAAGAAAAACACACGAATGTCATTCTTCAAACTGAACACGACACAGGTAGAATTCACACACACTGTGTCTCATGACAATTTTCTAATTTTTTTATTCACTTTCCTCTTCCAGAACGGAGGCATTTTGCTCACTCGTAGACGCCCTGAATTATAACCCCTCTAAGATCAATAAATTCACATCGATTGTCTGGGTAGTTCAGCAACTTCACCGACAGCTCGGTAGTGCGTCTAAACATGCTTATTCAGGAGCAAGTTGCTGAATAGGAGCCCATACATCACATGGAAGTTAACGCGGTCAGTGTAGTCTGTATTAGCTGAATGTCTTCTCACTGAAGGTAAACACAAATATGTCTCTGGTGTCTTAATTCAGTGGTGGCTCCAGCATTTGCTTAAGAAAGACTTTTGAAAAGAAGTTCCTCATTTAAATAACGAATCTAAGAAAGGCGAAGTAACAGGTGGCTGAGAAATTTTTAATATTTACCATATATTATTTGAATGATCAAATATACGAAGATTGGATGAACGATAAACGCAGCCCGCCTCTGGCAACGAAAAATGTATAAAATATCAGACATAAAATCTCAGTAGGAGAGGGACCATGTACGTAATGGGTGCGGTTAAGAGGTAACCCATAAAAAGTATTTAGAGAAATGCGACGTGATGGTATGTCACTCTTAACCAAAATAATGTGAGTTTTAACCCTAATTATGTTGTGTCAGTCTTAACTCTAATTATGATATCTCAGGCTTAACCTTAATTAAGGTGTGACATTTTTAACCCTAATTATGGTATCAGGCTTAACGTTAATTACGGTATGTCACTCTTAAACCTAATAATATATAGGTCTTAACCCTAATGATGATATGTCAGTTTTAACCCCAACTGTGATATCTCAGGCTTGACCTTTATTAGGGTATATCAGTCTTAGGCCAATTAATGATATGTCCTCCTTGACCCTAATTATGGTATCTCAGGCTTAACCTTTATTAAGGTATGTCAGCATTAAACCTAATAATATGTCAGTCTTAAACCGAAATGATCCGAACTGATGGTATGTCAATCTTAAATCTAATGATGTTACATCAAACTTAACCATAATGATGGAGGCAGTACGTTTCTCTGATAGACAGTTCACGATGTATCTCACAATAACATAAAGTCAAAACACCGAAAAGCTTAGAAGTTGTCTCAATTACATACCAATATTCAGTTCTTACCAGAGAGAGAACACAGTCCTCCTTTGATCACACGATATATTAATTTTCTTTCGATAAGTAATTACGCTTTGTTTTGACGTAAATACACTATACGAGCAAAATACAGAGTTTTTGAAGTTAGAGCATGCAATACATACAGTTACCACAAGGGTTTAAAGATTTGACAAGCATCAGACGATTCGTGCCCATTTTTCTATCATTATGTTAGCTACAAGGAAAGGACCATCCTATTCTACATGGCTGTTATTGTGAAGGTGGGAAAATCTATTTTGTCCCAGCACATCACAGAAGCCCCACAAATGCAGGCGCCTTAACCCTTTATATTGGGGTAGCATTTCCTGGCCTGCAGCGCCTGCTGTTCCTCATATCCACAGCAGCATGGACTGAAAAATGATGTCGTTCTATTATTGGATATCGCGGCCTATTTATAATGTCTTCACCCTAAATGACACAGCCTTTATGTTAAAAGGTGACCTCAGACAGAACGCATCAGTTCTCTTTTGCAGCAGTGGAGAAAATTTAAAATAGGACACACACGCTTCTCTCTTTTGAGTGTTTAATGAGGTCCTCAACAGCCTGCTATCCGTAGGCTACTGATGAGCCCAGTCAATGTCTCCAAGTTCCTGCTAACTGTTGCGGAACACTGTCTTTCCCCAACCTTGTCTAGAAATTCCGGGCGGTTTGTGGAACCCGAAGGTTCAATACCGCATTCACAAAATCCCGCTAACTTTTCCTATCATGAGCCAGATCAATCCAGTCCCTGCCACCCCATCCAACTTCTAGAAAATCCATTTTAATATTATCATACCATATAAGTCTCCAAGTTTCTACAGCACTTAAAATATACATCCAGAGGCTCCTGTACCGCGTGTATGGACAATGCTGATGTCACGGATACTATGAAGCATATGTTACTAACAAAATATAATCCCTATATAAGGTTTGCAAAACTTTGCCCACTTCTTCATTAAGCAGAAGCATTAAAGAAGTATTGGGTGTGGAGACATAGCTCCACACATTCTTAACTAAATAAAAAATTAAGATAAGCAGTAAGATTAACGCACCGGTCATATACCCCAGAGTAATACCTGCTGGCATGAGGACGGAAAGTTCATCGGGCTCTAAGTCTGGACTAGACATAGCGGTACCGGGAACGTAACACCAGTCGTCCTGCTTGTAACAGTTAGTGAAATGACTGAGCTATGCCGACTTGCATATATACGGAACTAAAAGTATGAATACTAAAAGCCCCGAAACTAACACAGCACTCATCGCAGTGCGCACGTCAAATTTCATATCATAAAGTATGTAAAAACCCTTATTGTCCTCCAAGCGAGATTTCGGACCATATTTTCCAAATCGATACTAAACGCGACCCCTTAAAATTGCCCCAACTCTCGCTTATCGAGGAAAAGTTTAAAGGAAATCTGTATGAAGACAGAAACTTGTTGCGCCCATTGACTTTGAAAGAGTTTAACCTCGTCAACACACTCATCTATCCCTGCTGTATGTGATATTTTGACGTGTAATTTTACACGTTTTTTTATATAAGCCTAATTCATATAGACACAGTGCACGTACCTTAACATTCCTATTCTATTCCTACTACAGCCCTAATTTTACATAAATGTTTATTTACCCATAAGTGCTGCACACATTCAAATTTGAATTAAAGAAAGGCACAGGAATAAGTTTATTGGACAATGTATACATATGGGGAAATATAAGAGGGGGTGCTGATAAATCCTTAGCCAGACCAAGAAGGAAACCAGCTTCAGCGACCAAATTCGGGATTTATTCAACATACTCCCCACGAAGCTCAATACACTTCTTAGTCCCTTACTCTAACTTTTGCAAACCACTGAAAAAAATCAGAATATTGTCCTCCAACCAGGTCTCCGCGGCAGCAATGACCTCCGCGTCGGACGAAAATGGCGACCATTCAACTGTTTTTTTCAGTCCAGGGAACAGGTGGTAGTCCGAAGGGACCAGATCCGGAGAATAGGGTGGGTGATCAAGACATTAGAAGTCCATGTAGGCCAGTTTCTTCCGGGTTGCATGTGCCCGGTGAGTCGGGGCATTGTCGTGCAAGAACAAGACCCCTCTTGGCAAACTTTCTGCGGCGTTTTTCCTTCAAAATGTCCTTCATTTGCACCAGCAGAGATGAGTAATACTCTGCGTTGATAGTTTGGCCTTTTTGAAGATAATCCATGGGGAGGATGCCGTCTTGATCACAAAAAATGGAGGCGAGAAATTTTCCAACGGATTTTTGCACTTGGAACTTTCGGGGAGGGGTGAGCCGCCATGCTGCCATTCCATTGATTGTTGCTTTGTCTCCAGGTCATAGTGATATAACCAGATTTCATCCATTTTCAACAATCACGACAGAAAATTATTTCGATCGCGCCGAAAAATTTCCAAATTTGCTCAGACGTTGACGTTTTTGATACACGTTCAGCCATTTCGGGACCCACTTCGTAGAGAGTTTCCGCATGTCCAACTTTTAATGAACGATGGACCCAACCCGCTCACGTGAGTTGCACAATCGCTCAGCTATTGAGTTAGCCGAAATTCGGCGGTCTTCCAAGATTAGCTCGTGAATTTGATCAATAATCTCTGGGGTTGTCACTGTTTTAGGTCGTCCAGGACAAGGCGAATCACAGGTGGAAAAATCACCACGTTTAAACTGGGCCACCCAGTTTTTGACGGTGGCATACGATGGTGCATGTTCCCCTAATGTTTCCTTCAGAATGGCGTGAATTTCTTTCGGCGCATTGCCTTGCAGAAAAGAAAAACCTTGATGACAGCTCGCGTCTCGATGTTGTTGGAACCGCGCGCGTCGCCTGACATGCTTCCTTTCGGCCTCTGTAGCAAGAAAATACTTGTAATTCGGCACATGAACATACCCCTCTTTCCAACGACACTATCGATTCCGTCCTACGACATCGGGAAGTCAGTCGGACTAAGGTCTTATCAGCATCCCCTCGTAATTAGGATGGATCTGAAGGAAATAAGGATTGTGGCTGCATTCGTCTGGATCAGAGTTAAATTCATATATGAGTTCTGTGAAAACTTCCACGAAACTTCGTGTTGCACAAAACACGAGAACAATTTGAACATATCAACGACTATTAACCCATCTAAAATAACCACAGAGCGTATATTTAGTTATACTCATTTTGACCATCTGAACAGCTTTAACTTGATTTCCCAAACAACAGTATTAAAAAATAACTATGTGTCTCTCTTTATGAAATTTTCTCCTTTCGTCTCAGTTTAAATGCACGTTTATCGTCGCTATATTTTATATCTTTGTCTTTCATTGTTCAACTATTCGTTAACGTTGTTCGCGTTCTGCGGAAAGTGAAAATTTTACAGACAATTTCCGAAAGCCATCTTCCATGATACGATTTATTTTGCTAATTCTCTCTATAAAACGTGTAGTCATAGAATAATATCTAAACGGCAATTCATTTCTCTACAAATTCATATTTTTAACAGCCCAAAAGTTATAGGAAAAGGGTCATTATCCAAACAGTACAAAGGGGCGTTAAACCTTGTTGCAAATCTCAGTGCACCGTTAAACAGCAAACATATATCGACTCACGTGTAATAAAAAAGGAAGTAAAAGTGAAAGGGTGGCCAACTAAAACAGTCGGGGTCACCATGGAAACGGGGTGGATAATTACGACACTTGCACGCATGCGTGAATCCCAAATTGCGCACGCACTCTGGAGGCAAATCAACAAACTAAAGGTAGCGGGTGTGACTGCTCGGTTCAGCCATATCGCAGTTTCGCGAGACGCTCGCTTGGTGGCGATAGTTGTGGTGACGCCCGGCGTCGTTTAATACGGCCGTCGTTTCTATAACGTGCAAGAGGAAAGGTCAGTTTCGAAATTAGAGTTTTCCGGGTGTCGGATTATGAGAGGCAGCTGATGGTATGTGTGGTGTGCTAAGCGTGTGTTGGGTGGTGCACAGTGCAACGTGAGCATGAAGTCGTCTCCTGCTGATACCACCCGTAGCACTGCGTAGTGGCCAGCATCGCTAAGAGAAACAACAGAGATGAGAAGGCGACGGGTAAGTTCTAGAAAGCTAGGAGACATCCCACAGAAACCCCCACCCTCATATTGCCGAATACACATTCAATAAGTCACTCTCAGATTCATAAATTTTGCTTACGGTCAGTCAACTGCTGACCCTGCACAATAAATCCGACTTAAACCCAGACACATTTCATATAATCTAGGAATACTCGTTGAATTTAATAACATTCGAGTTCTGTCGTGAGAAAAATTACTGCTTTCGCAATAATTTTTTATGTGTGCACTATTTAACCGTACTAAAACAAGGAAACTTGAATAAAGCAGTCTTCAGATTAGGGCCTTCTGAGTTACGTGAGTTACGACTCTCTGTGGTACCAGTGTGTCCTGGGGACAAAAAAGAGGAAACAGACAACTCAGAAACATTTTCAACCACCTACAAAGTGTGGCGGCCCTTAAGAAAAGATTTAATTTTTAGGGTGGTAAGAATATCACAGTTTGTAAGACACACATGACCTCAGTACTATATATGGACATGTTTTTTTTTATCTAATTTGTAGGACTGAAAATTCTAACGATTACGAATGACAACTTTCCCAGCCAAAGAATACTAATTATTTTAAAAAAAGTAAATAAAAATAAACTTGCATAATGTGATGAATCGTCTTTTTTATGTTCGAAGTTCCGTGCATTAATCAGATATATTAGTTTTTTTAAGATATCAAGAAATGCATTTGTTGGTCTTTTTAAAAAATTGAATACTCATAATGAAACGACATTAATGACGAACCACAGAACGTCAGATTACTTAGTGTTTAAAGTAAATTACTTGCCTAAAATTTACAGTCTCTGTTTAACGAGTCCATAATATATGAAACAAAACTTTTCTAATAATAGTAATAATAATAATAATAATATATTTTACCACACATTGATGCAGGAAAATAGAAGTGACAGCACTCGACATTGGGACGACGACAGAAATTTTTGGACTAGAAGAGAGAAAATAACAGTACCATAAAAAATTTTAAAATTAGTATTTTCACAATTTGTACTGCTTATAACCAGGAAGCTGACATAAATAAAGATGAAATTATCTGTGTATGTAGCGTGACTGTAAGTTAAGACTAATGCATATGAAATTATATGGCAAAGCCTGACTGAAAGAGACTACTTGAAATAATTAAGTGTAACTTGGAAGAAAACATTACAAGTGTTCTTGGTGTTGGATGTTATGGACTGGATATATTGGTTTGGAGTATGTAGCAGGGACGGGATCTTGTGTAAACGATAACGAACATCCGAGTTTGTATAAAAGCAGGGAAGTTTCTGGACTGGCTATTAATGGAACATGTTGCTCCACGAAGTTAGTTGTAATAAACAAGTACCCCCAGTTATTAGATGGATGGAATCAGTTATATCCACTATTTGGATCTATACCACACGAAATATAATAACATTGGTAACTTTGCATATATATATGTTCATAATCGTATAAAGCATTATATGTTACGTCCTCAAGCAGTGACTGGAAATTCGGAGAGTGTATACGGTGCGACTCAACGTAAATTCCAGCGTTGAACACCTTTATGAAGCGAGTCGAACCATCTGATATGTAGTAGACTATAAAACAGACGGCAATTTATTTCGGGTTTAAACGTTTTCTGCTTGGCACCTAGACATAAGCCAAGCTGGCGAGAATTTGATTTCTATTCCCAGACGTGCCATTCATTTCGGAACACTGTCAGAGAAAGAAATACATTATTTACCGGAAAAGAAAGCTACAAAACTTTTTCCCCTACGGAAGGTTTATACTGTAGACTATCACCCAAACAACAGGCAGTCAGTGTAAATAAATAAATAAATTGTGATTAACTCGGGAAACATGTCAACCAGTACTATAGTATTACATACAAATGGCAGCGTGATTGATTTATGTTACGTACTTTACAAGAATATATGGACATCGAAGGGTAATTTATGATTTTTGCACCGTGCATTGTAATATAATTACACAATATAAACCAACGAAATGCACATTTCCTAAATTAATATTTGAATTGTTAATTTGTTATGTCTTCTACATATTTCGAAAAAGAGGGTTCATCTTCAGGAAGACGGTTGTATAAACAGATGTGGTATAGTACGTTTAACATATGTCAATATAAGCAGTCTTGTAGGTAGAAGTATCGAACACACTCTTGCACCTACAAGATTGCTTATACCTATGCATGTAACACATACTATACCATATCTGTATATACAACTGTCTTCCTGAAGATGAACCCTCGGGTTCGAAACATGTAGAGGATATCAAAATTAAAAATTAAAATATCAATTCAGAAAATATGCATTTCGTTGTTTTATGTTCTATAATCGAAGGGCATGTAAGCTCCAAAAGTACGAAATAATTATTGTAAATAATGCAATTTAAGGGAAGTGGAAGGAATATAAAATTAACCCTTTGACACCGGAATTAAATCCCTCCGCGCAACGCAGCCTGCCGAGATTTTTTACTGGGGATTTTAAATTTAAATGCTTACTCTTAAAAAAACATATCTCATGGACTTTTCCTTCAAATTTAATGAGATAAAATTTTGCACTCTGCTTATGAATTGGTTAATTCGGGAAAAAGTGTTCACCTAATTTTATAATAAATTTAGGCCTATGAATCGCATGCTTTATATAAAATGTGGTGTAAATAATTCATTACTCACATAACTCTGGTTGCTGCGGGAGGTCTGTGGCACCTTGGATCACTGCTTTATCAAGACACACAGTATTCACAAAGAGGGTGATTTACAAATTTACTTCTGTGTGATAATCCGCGAAGCTAGGCACCACGCACAGGTCCACGTCACATCTTGCGCACTTATACACTGTGCTCTTTCTTTGGCCGCAAGAACATAGACGGTAGAGCAGGTGGGTAGATGACTTCGCTGGCCAGGATTTGTTATGACGACTTTCGAGACCCAAAACACTTTTTGGGCCCGCAATTGGTCTTCCAACCAATCTGGGAGTGGGACGATCTTGACTCTTTCCAGCTTCCTCAATCAATTTCCTCACCAGGAGAGCCTGAAATCTCGGTGGGTATATTTAGCCCCACATGAAGATAACATTATCTAACTGTTGAGTACTTGTAGATCCAAAAGGTGGGAATACAATTTCGTTGTGCACTTGAAGAAACGTCGACTCATCGAATAGCTGTTAGCCATATGATCAGAATTGTCGACGTAACCCATGTACCGGTTGTACCTTATCACGATGTGAGGTTTCACGGAGCGGTTGCTGTTGTTACAAAAATTTCCTTCTGCTAGTGGTAGGTCCATGTTAGTCAACATGTAATCTTCTCGTCCGTCCTTCCAAACTAATGCGGTCAAAACTCCCCTAGTCCTCACCCTTACGTCACCCCTTTTTAGTTTCAGTTGTTTTGGTCCAAAGTCACGGGGCATGTCTTTTCTGTTGGGCCGTTCTGTCCCGCATGAATTTATTTTACGTCTGTCTCCAAGTCATCAAAAAGTCTTGGGGATGAAAAGAAATTGTCCATAAATATTTTGTGTCCTAAGTCTTCAACTCTGCAAGTCAGATGTCTAAAAGTTGCATGTGTTGTAGTCATGTTGTCAGTGGCGGCGTGTGAGTCTCTTCCCAAGTACACTCACATGTCATATATATATATCCTGACTCATCACAGAGTTTGTAAATTTTGATGCCGAAACGTTTTCTCTTCTTTGGAATGTACTGCCTGAATATAACCCTGCCCTTGAATTTTACATTTACCTCGTCCACTGCCAAATGCTCCGAGGGGTTATAGAATTTAGCATAAGCCTCGTTCAGTATGTCAAAGACAGTCCTTAGTTTCCATAACCAGTCATATTCTTCGCCTTCGTCAGGTCTCTGTGAACTGTCTGCAAATGCAGAAAACGCAGTATGTGTAAAACTCTGTCTCGTGTCATGGTCTCGAAGTAAAACGGATTGTGAAGCAGTCTGCTTCTCGACCAGTGATCATGTAGTGTGTCTTTCAATGAGTGTCCCATCTGCAGAGCTAAAGCAACGAAAGTCATCATGTCCGGCAACGTAATGTCGGGCAGTCGGCGGCTAGGTCCGGCTTGTCAGTCTAAGTGTTGCTGATATTATACGTTCTTCTGTTCCACCGGCATATGAAAAATATCTGTGAAAAACAACATCAACACAGACAGTGGCGAACTGTCTTTGTTGATGTGTAGAGCCTCACTTTTTTTCACCTTCTGCTGGACCGACAAAAGGATTAATACCCGTGTTCCTTCCTTGAGGCGGTCCCCAGCTTGGTACTCGGCCACTTGAGGCACCCTGTAGTTCGACTTCTGCTGAGGCTTGCTGCTGTTGTTGCTCCTCTTCTTCCTCAATATAGTCTTCAACGTCGCAAGCCTGAGCACCTGATTCCGAGTCCGTGTCAGCAACCAGAATTTCACTGGTGGCTTCCTTCTCAAGTTTTATTTTTTTCCCGGCCATGGCTCTGAGACCTACAATCGTCTGCTTTCTTTACACTCCTATGTATGACTGGCCAGAGTTGCAGAAACCTTATGCCTATATAAGACAGGAACGTCTCCTACGGTGACAGCAAAACAGATCTAAAGCTACTGTATAAAATTCCAGCTATTCGAGGTGCCCAAGAAGATTTTAGTAGATTGTCGGCTGTTTTACTACCCCACAACCCCTACTGATTACCCCAGCACTACACGAGGCACGTCTATGGGTCCTCCTGTAGCTGTAAACATCGATTTTGTGGTTATCTCCGAGTTTGGAGCATTAGTTTTGTCTGAATCATATGGGTACAGTACGCCACTGACCACCTTCCTGGGCAAGAAAGGTGTTCGTTTCATAGGCCAGTGTTGATATTTCAACCCACATTGAACGTCAGTGCAAGCAGTAAAGAAACCTAGCAGTGTCTGGATCGTAGTATTCGGAGACAAAATACGCCCTTACCTTGTGTCGACATATAAGTTACGGTTTTGGGGGGGGGGGTTAGAAGGTGCAAGGGGGGGGTTCTGGCTCCACAAAGAAACACTGACCTTCATGGGTCCTGCAGCTTAGCGTGCCACTGCAGTATAACGGATAGGAGTGAACAAAATTCCTCCATATTCGACACACTGCGACGTTCGGTGTTAAAGGGACACGAGGTCAGAGGAGAGATCAGAACATTCCATGAGGTGAAATCTCAAATCTTTGTTTAGTCCTCCGTAAAGTATTGATAGAACAGTTCTGGTCTGGGATGTAACGCTGTGTAGGTCGGTAGAAATTTACGGACGTTTCGAAAGAACGTATTGCTTCTATCTTCAGGATTATACCCAAGGATGGAAGAGTAGTTCCCTCCGAAATATTAATATTCTTTTATGACACTACATAACACCACGTCCCAGAAAATAACAATCTTCATGACCACAGCCATGATGACCTCAGACACCAGACATTACTACGTCGATCAGATGAAGGATAATCAGGTAAGGTGACTAGGCAGCACGCAAGTGTGTAATAAAATCTGACATAGAGAATCTCAGGACCTAGGCAGAACTACGCATAAATTTAAGTGTAGCGTCATTGTGACAGAATAAACCCATAGATTTATGCACTTTGTTTTATGCAGCGTATGTCTTATGTCTAAATTCCGAGCACTACAGCTGTCACTGACGTCCCGATGAATGGTCTGTGCGTGATAAAGCTGCTGTAATCGGTGCAGCGATAAATGCAAGACACTGTGTTACTAACCATACTACGTCTATGTACGTTACTCAGTTACATTACACACGATTTTATTTAGTTACTATCAGCCTGCCAACACCTCATATTCAAAAACGAAAATATGTTTTGGCGAATGAATCTGTTCCCATCCCCATGTCAAAGGATGGGGAGGCACCCACTGTGTTAGGTATGACACAAACAGCTTTTTCTTAATCACTAGCAGAACACTCCAGTTGCCTTCCTGAAGATGGGAACAGTTTATAAATACAGTAACTCTGAATGTAACACGCCACACACACACACACACAACCGTTCAAAACTGGAAAAAATGAGGCTCGGTAACGACTACACTGGATGATATATACTCTTCAAATTACATTCTGGCTGAAATTTAACTGCGTACCAATTTATACTATATAATGTATACCTACTTTTGGTCCACCTTGTATGAAGAATGGAAATTATATGGCTGATCATAATTTAATCTCATTCATTCCTTTTTTAATATTCCCGTAGCCATTTTAAATAAATATTTTTTAAAATAAATATTTCGCAATCTGAGTACAAATTTCTTAATACGAGTATATATCAGCTGATTTATTAGCACTCCTATATTTGGCCGTATTTGACAATGATCAGCGAAATCCTCTGAAATTACACTGGAATTACGGTAAATTTTGTCTCAGTATATGTAATTTGAGTGTGTTGTAGAACCAAGCCGAAGTAACATATTTGAATCAGGCACTTTGTATTAAATGCGATAACATTACTTCAGTGAACCAGAACTGCAGTTATCACGTATCCTAATACATTTAAAAAAAAAAACTGTGAATTAAAAATAAATAAATGCAAATTTTCACGTTTGAAATAAATCTAATTCTTAAATTCTGTGTTTTGTTTTACGTCCCTCTTTTCTATTTCTCTACGTCCTTTTGGGATGATAAAACCATAATCCTATCTACATGGCTGGTAATCACAGAAGAAGCAAGAACACAGACACAAAAATACTGTTAAACAATTATGAGTTTTACTACAAATGAAACAATTTTAATTAATTAAATTTTAATTTCTAATTTTTTCCACTGCATCAGCAGAAAAGTTGATGAGAGTGATTATTCAATTAAGTACTATTATCACTTCTGTAATATCCTGTTAGCGACCTGCATTTATTTTAAACACACCGCCACAACATACTAAAATAATACACAAACACACTGATGTTTAGCCAATTGCAACTTCCATTATATTTGCAGAGAATCTGCCTGTTGATTCCCGCGTACGACCGAAATATGCAAGACCGCTAATACGTCAAGTAACACATATCTAAGAGTTTTGTACAACTGTTGAAACGTATGTATGCTTACGCGTTGTAAGGTGAATACAATTAAACTTATTAGTTGTGAAAAATACGAGTATTGTCTTATGGCTTCTGATGTTATGTAGTTTGTTGGACAGCTGCAACACTAAGTTCTTGCCCCACTCTTATGGGTCTGTCAACAGTCCTCCGAAATGTTGGTGCCTTTCTATCAATCCATGCCAGAAAATTGTATTCTTAATAACGCTGGTTGTGAGATCTTCATGCCGAAGAGTTTATGTCTTTTAATGTAATAAACTGTGGGTCAGAAACGTCTAGAACAATAAATATAATTCTGATCCCAAACTACATAGTTCTCTGAATACTTTCATTGGTTCAGTTTATTTACATAAAATATTGCATGTTCTGGCTTTCCGTTTTATAGCAAGGTAAAACCTGTAAAGATTGAGATACACAGAAATATAAATTTTCCTGTTGTTTTGTATGGGTGAGAAACATGTTCGCTCACATTGAGGGAGGAACGTAGGCTGAGGGTGTTTGAGAATAGGGTGTTGAGGAGAATATTTGGTCCTAAGTGGAACGAGGTAACAGAGTAGTGGAGAAAACTACATTATGAGGAGCTTAATGATCTGTACTGCTCACCCAATATTGTTCGGGTGATAAAATCGAGAATAATGAGATGGGTGGGGCATGTAGCAGGTATGGAAGAGAGGAGAGATGTATACAGGGTGTTGGAGGGGAAACCTGAGGGAAAAAGGCTACTTGGAAGACCCAGGCGTAGATGGGAGGATAATGTTGAGATGGATCTTCAGGAAGTGGGGTGTGGGGGTATGAGCTGGATCGAACTGGCTCAGGATAGGAACAAGTGGCGGGCACTTGTGAATGCAGTAACGAGCTTTCGTGTTCCATAAAATGTGGGGAATTTCTTGACTAGCTGAGAACCTTTTAGTTTCTCAAGAATGACTCTGCTTCATGGGGTAAGTACGTAAGCAAGTAAGTAAGTAAGCAAGGTAAAGCCCAAAATTGAAAGTTTGTACAGCTCATTAATCTACATTTTTCCACGAAGAGTCTCTTCCACTCCTACTAATATATATGAACTATGTACAATTGTCAACCTTTATTTTAAACTTGGCGAAGTCCAAGAATTTGTATATGGGATGCTGCTAATGAGAATGCTGAAACCAGCCCCGTTTATCAACCTACGTATCTGTTCAAATACATGGAAACTGACAGCTCGTCATTTTGCCCATACGTAGCAACATACTGAAGATTCTTCGATCAGTCTCATTAAAAGTAAATTACTGAATTATGGACTGACAGGTTACGTACCTACTCTATTTAGTTATGCACCTGATTTCGCGGTACAACACTCTGAGCTACTCACGCCATTGACGTGTCCCATATTTAGTTTTAACAAGTCTCCACAGATGTCCATCTTCCCATCGTTCAGTGCTCAGTGCTGTAGTTATGTGAAGTGACTTTATAAGTAGTAACAGCTTGAGGTCAGTGCGTCTTTCATAAAACGTGAGCATTTGGAAAAGGAGGGGAAAAGTTATCAGATTCAATATATAATATTGACATTACGGATGAGTGAGGAATTGTTCACAACGGTTTGGGTCGGTCCCAAAAGGCTGGAGGTTACAGTGGTTCCAGACAGCTGCACTGCTGGCACTACAACTCGTGCGTAAATATTGCCAAAATACAGGATGATCAAAAAAAATCTACTCAAAGACACGTCACATAGGCCTACTATAAAACTGAGGTGCGAAAAGAACAGGAACACAATTATTTGCGACCAGGTGGTTTATTCAACGCCATTGATAATGTTCATATATAATACTTCGATTTGTTTGGGGTTCGAAGAGCGAACTATCCTGCGGGAACCGACACAAAGTCCAATTTGTAACGTAAAGCTGGCCGCTGGCTGTTTGAAATGATTTCTAACTTTTACGAACGCTCGGTGGGATAGATTCATTAAGCGTAAGGCAGGTACTTTGAAAAACGGAAGAAAAATATGTCTTGATGGCTGTAAAATACTGCAACTCTACAATTACACGTCTTCTAAAAAAAAAATTTATCTTACATTTTTGACTGACTTCGTATCAACATCCTTCTCCTTGTCACATTTATTTCTTTCATTTCTTCGTCTCTAAACTTGTTGCTAGGCGACCACACCTACGTTCTTAGAGCACGTAGCGTTAAATCTGTCCTTTGTCTAAGGCTGTTTTGTCTTCTGGCAAAGATTCGATGAACAAAGCGAGCATTACGTGCGTTAACTTGGCAGTAAGAAAATGAACATTCGTGTCACATCCCTCCTGTTCTTAGGACCAGAATTAAAAGACAGGTAAGAATGATTTGGTGTTTGTTTCTTACAGTACAACGAATATCATTATGCTGTTTAAAAAGGAAGACGAAGTGTTAGAGAAGACGAAAGGGTTCTAATTACTTCAGTACACTTTGTTTTAAGAGAAAGTCAGGAGAAAATGAGAAAATTTACTACCTGTTTTATTCAGTCCTATTAATAAGTAAATGAAAATAACTAACTCCATAGAGCACGATTTCAATGTAGAGCCCACCGGGTGCTTCGCAAGAAACTATCCCTACTTTTAAAATATAAAATTTCATGGGCGTGCCTACAACTGCCCACCGCTGGTTCTTACCCTGAACCATATGAATCCAGTCAAAATTCCAAATTTTATTTACCCAACCTCACTCTTATTTTTATTTAGGTGGATCATCCCCGTTGTGCTTATAAGTGTATTGAAATTGTTATTTATTCAAAGTGACCTGCCTTATTCAGACTTTCCAGTTAGAAATTATTTGCAATTTATTGCTTATCACGTGTGCCACATGCCCCTTCTCCCACGCGACGTCCAACCAACTTCCTCGGCAACCTGATCCATAAACTCGGTCAATATAATTCCCTTCATGTCAGGCACCAAAAGCCTTTAACTTTTTAGGAAAAAAAGGAAGACGAGAAATTCTGGATTTAATTAAAGCAATTATTAACGAACTCGCCCTTATCACACAACTTTATCATTCAGAGTAAACACAATTCATTTTAAGAAACCCCCATTAAGTAATAGTGTTTTCTTTACTATTATTATAAAAATAATATTAGAGTATATGAAAATCAAATCACGAACAAATCACGAATTTCATTTAGGTACTTACTATAAACCGAGTATTGTGGAGAAAAGAAGTAATTATGTCCTGTGTTAATTACGAACAAGAAAAACGATGGTGATCCGCAACATGCTGCGTACCTAACCCCTAAAATGTGAATTTTTATAATTCTTTCTCCTCCCAAAATAAACCACGGCAATCTCCATTACAAATATCAACTGATTAATAACCTCAAGGAAAATAATCACCTTCGTTCGGGCAGTGTATGTGGCACCCATAAATAATACACGTATACATTACGGAGTTGTTTAAAGTTAAATGTCGTGGTATATACAGTGTGGCTTATAACGCTAAATAAAACAATTGGGAGATATGTTTATATTCAATCAGATATATTTTCTGGGGAAAGGAAATGTCTTCGAAACTTGGAAAATTTAAATGTTGTAAATTTTATCAAGTAAGACTGAGAGCTGAAAGGATACACAATTGAGTTTAGAAATGTAATTTTTTAGACATGAACTGTAATGACCTAACACATCATTAGCTCGTCTTAGACACTTAATAATCGCAATAGCTACAATAGCTTTCACCGAAACTAGCATTTAATTTCCACCTCAGTCCGAAATATATTATCTACAAGCAGAGGCATTGGTTTGCGGAACTTGTGTAGTCTCTTGATTTTCCAAGAAATTTTCCGCCTTTTAGTAAATCCGAAGTTTCGGAATGGGACACGGCTGTACTCTATTCTGAAGCAGATCAGTCCAGTTCATCATTTTATATCTGGTCAATCTTGATTCTTCTTGTTTCTACCTTGTGAACCAAAATTATAGAAGAGTTTAGTTTGTATAGAATGCGATGTAAATCTCCTTGACTTCATTACCATAATTTCAAAATAGTTACTCCTTGTAATCTTTTCCATGCTTGACATATACTAATACTTTATTTGATGTTTGAGTCAAAGTAATTAATAAAATAATGAATTCCCTTACTTCAGAACACGAGTTCGAATTCATAAGTGACTTCACAGACTCTAGGTTTTTCTAAATTAAGATATATCCTATGAGAATAAAATTACATTTAGCATCACAGCGATGTCAATTTAATAGGCCAGAAATAAAAACGTCCGACAATGATTAATATTTTAATAGGTCATAATGCTAGGATATAACGCACTAAAAAATTAATTTTCTATATAACATGTACTGAGGGATTAACATTTCTGTAGCACTGCTATAAATATGTTCTGAAACTGGAAGCTTCAGGGATATTAAAACTGACGCCACTTTCTGAAATATACCATAAAACATTTAAACCCAATATACGTTAAGATAAACTCTTCCTGCTACGTGAATTTTAATACTACTGTCGCATGTCCTGGATTTTCCGACAGCTTCTCAACACAATATTTGCGTTCAGGTTCCTTGTCTGCTCAGTTCAAATACCATTAACACGTCCTTTATTTAATAACATGCGAGATCTTACAGACAGTATAGTATCTCTTCCATAGAGTGTTATGTCTCTTACAGTCAGTAGTGTCTCCCTCCGAGAGTTTGATGTCTTTTCCAGAGAGTGTGATGTCAGACAGAGTAGTGTCTCTCTATGAGAGTGTGATGTATTTTCCAGACAGTGTGATGTCTCTTCAAGAGCGTGCATTATCTCTTCCAGACAGTGTGATGTCTCTTACAAGACAGTATTGTCTCTTTCCGAGTGTTTGATGTCTTTTCCAGAGAGAGTGATGTCACTTAGAGAGAGTAGTGTCTCTCTATGAGTTTGATGTCTTTTCCATACAGTGTGATGTCTCTTCCGGAGAGTCCAATATCTCCACCAGACAGCGTGATGTCTCTTCTGAACACAGTAATTTATCTTCAAGACAATGTGATTTATCTTCTAAGCAGAGCAATTCCTTTGTAAGATAGTGTTATACCTTCTCCGGAGACTGTGATATCTGTTTTAGACATTGTGGTGTCTCAAAAGACAGTATTATGTCTCTAATAAGCGTGTTGTCTCTTCCAGACAGTGTGGTGTCTCTTCCAGATATTGTGATGTTTCTTCCGAATATTTGATATATCTTCCAGAGAGCGTGATGTCTATTCCAGACATTGTAATGTCTCTTCTATAGGGCGTGGTCTATTCACAAGTGCAAAATTTATTATTCTTAATTTTAATCCACGAATACAGATTAATAATCTGCTCTTAATAATTTATGAGGCAGAATGGATCCATGGAAGGAAGAAATCAGGAAAGAATCCCTATCATTGTGTAATAGCTTTACGTACACTACAGAAATAAAATGTGGAGAGACATAGAAGTTTTTATATGTCTAGATACGTGAAGAATGTAGGTCACTGAGAAGAAGCAAACTAAATATCTTACAGTTTCTTGTGTTAGGTGAAAACCAGCGGGGTTAGAGGTTATCTCAGTCCAACGGCCCGAACAAAGCAGATCTCATCTGCCAACGAATCACAGGTAGCTGTCAACAGGCTGTGCTTTAAAAAAAAAACAAAATGATGAAAAAATCAAATATAGGAGACATTTCAATAACTTTATTCAACCCCTTATTTCTCCTCCTCTTCCTCCTCCATCTTTCCTATCTTCTTCATCAGTGTCCTGGCTTTGAAAATTGTACACTGCAAGTTAGAAGGAATTGTGTCGGAGATAAAAGTACATATGTGTTTGTGTGCGTGTGTGTGTCTGTGTATACATGCATATATATACATATAAACTCACATAAAAGTAGCATTTTTATCGTTCCCTTGAATACTGCTGCTGTCACAGGCATCTTATTGGAAGCCTGAATCCGCAGGGAACTTAGATTTCGTGTTTGCCTTAGCAATAAGGTTTTCGTGACAGCAGCAGTTCTCAGAAACGCGATGAAAATACTACTTGTATATTATTAGAATGTAAACGTATGCACATAACTTTACTGCTGGTGATATTCTATTGATGTGAGGACACGGTGTATGAATATGTACCAGTATATGTGTGTTACTGACTACGTAATTTGATGTATTGTTTTCAGTTCGTAGCATTTCTCACGTACTTGCACAAATGGCGGAGCCATATTCGAAACTGTGCCAATTGCGGGATACTTTGTCACTTCACTCACTGTCTAAATAAAAAAAGTCGAGACATCAGACTTGTCTATCTATGATTGAGAAATCGTTTTTTGTAAATTCCGTCCGAAAAATTTGATTTTTAAATAGGTTGAATATATGAAAGACGATACTCACATTTATTTTAATGTACTTCTGTGCCAGTACTGATTTAGCCCATGACATGTGTTTCAGAAGATATCTGTGAATACGTGAGAAACGAGATGACAAGAGTGCAAAATTTGCGGTAGTAATATACGTACACTAGGCACATCGTCGGAATCACGTAGTTTTTACTCAAAAATAGGTCTGTGTAAGTGTATGTAGCTAATATATGGCATATCTGCCGAGAAAATAAATACATTTTCAACATCTCGCACTTTGTAAATAAACGTAGCGTTGTTAAAGAATGATATTTGAATTTCAATAATGCCAGCCAGATACTAACAGTTTTCAAAAATGTTGTCACCATTAGTTTTAAAGTGAAAGGACGTGTGTTCAGCTACAGATAATAAGTTACATTGACTGTTGCAAACGGAATATTTTATCGGATAAGTTGTTGAGACTTTATCTACTTCAAGGTAATTTGCTATATGTAATAAAGACACTTCCACAGTATTCAAAACCCGAGAAATTCAGAATCTACACAACCTTAATCCATGAGAGTTTGTAGTGTAGGACTTACTTGATCAAAACCATGAGCTTCGGTGTCCATAACAACGACATGTTTCGTAACCAACAGAAGTATTATAGTTACTGAAAAAAGAAAACGTTATAGGGAGCTGCTTGTTTTATTTTGTTACCCACGTGGTGGCTAATATCTCAATACACAGGTTATTTTTAAATTCATTCGGGTTTTTAAAATCGCACAACAGTATGTTTATTAAGAAAAGTGTCGTCCAAAGTACCAATTTTGGGATTTTACCCCTACTGCCTCTTCAAGTGCTGGGTATGTGCACCTTTTTATAAGGCCATAATAGTCCAGTTCTGTTACAACTCCGCTAAAATATACTCGACAACTTGTTAAATTCCGAGTGGGATACCGAGAGTATTTTTGCAAGTTCCGTACAGAGACAAGAGACTGGCACCTGCGTTAATTCCGGTGACTTTGGCGGTCAAAGAAATGGGCCACCACGTCCCATCCACGTGCTATATTTGTGCACATCACAGCAAAAGTGTTGATTACCAACTCCAGCTAAGCTGTCACTACCAAAATACGAAAGAGCTGCTAAGAATGTGGGGGAAGTATTAGGTCAAATCTGCTTTCATTAAAACTGCCAAAAATAAGCTGGATTTGATTTTGTGCATGTAGATGTTCTTTATTACATGTCCATGTTTCTGTCTAGAGGACGGTTGAAAGTTGGTAGACCTGACTTAGTGGGCTCGCCTTGACCAAGTAAAATGGCTGTAGCGTATAATCGACTTCCTCTTCCTGCGGGCGAGTGTTCGATACTGTGGCACAAAGTTCGGTTTCTCAAAGCCAGCACATTAATGCTACGTTCACCTCTACACCTAGCGCCACATTTCTCAATAGCCGTCCAAAAAAAATGCCATTTTCAGAGCCTGCTAATATTTTTCACGCCAATATTAAACTTCATTACAACATTTCAGATAACATATTCTTGTCATTAAACAGCCTATATGAAGTGCTTAAGTTTCAGAGCGTTGGATGATTCTAAGTGATGAATTAGAAGAGATCTGGAAGAAAATATGTTATACTATATTTTAACATACTGCAAATTCATTCGAATGAAGAACGTGAGAAAAGCCATGATAGCCTGCTTCCGGACGTATAATTCGAATTCGGGACTTGCACAGTGCGTGAAAGTCCCGAATTCGAACTCTGCAGTAATGTGGTACCGGACTGTTTCAAAACTGTCTTAAATGGAACTGAAGTCCCGAGCATTCAAATTTTAAGTGCCTGTGTGACATGGAAAATAGAACCTGCCTGCACCGGAAAAAATTCGGTCCCTAGCGGTTCCGTTGTCGGCAGGTTTCGTTGTATAATATATATATATATAATAAATTACGCCTATTATAATTATTGGACATATGTGAGGTATTCTGTGGATGAGAAATTTTTTCAGTAATTTCAATGTACGAGTCTCTAAGTTTTACACAAGGTTGGTTGATGCTTCCATTCTCCTGGGTTAAGGCATTGCGCCAGAGAGTAATCGGTTCCGACGTTTCGAAAAAACATAGTACCTTTATATTCGGCGACATATCACAGTACAACGTAAGCGTCAGTTTCAATGTGTTGTACATAAATTAAAGAAAATATACTCCGACTATTTGACATATTTAAAAGCAGTTACAAGCATAACTGTAAGCCTGTTTCCTCATTGCATAGATTCTTAGTCCTGTGTGCATATCAATATTGTTACCCTCAGTATAGTTCATTGTTGTGAGGAAATTATTATACACATACAGACCATGTATAAACATTCATTTTGAAGGATGTAAAATTAAAAGCTCTTATCGTCTTTACTTTTTTCATTGTTAAACAAAATTGACGTAAGATATACAGAGTTGCTTACGACCTAACTTCTTACGAAGTTTTACACACTTAGTTCCAATCGTCCTTCAGTTATTACCATCAGACTGAGAGCTAAGAACATTATTGCATGGACATATATTCTCTCATGAACTATTTCATTACAAGCAATATCATTTCTGTACAATAATACGAGAACAAATGGAGTTAGTATCTGTCACACCGCAGAAGTTCCTGTGTAACTATGTCGTTATTAACGATTGTAGGAAATTATATAAAATTATGGATTTGGCGCTTGTTTCAAGTGCTACTGCTCGTAACCAGTTTCATACCCTTAAACTTGATGTTGATGAAACACACACACAAATGGCACCCTGCTCTCACAAGCCTTCCCCCCCCCCC
>JGI20166J26741_10722225_pt1 | contig 30083 bp, 18 predicted proteins | sample TergutCu122P5_FD_26741 | JGI IMG/M metagenome (IMG submission 26741)
TCTCTTCTCTTCTCTTCTCTTCTCTTCTCTTCTCTTCTCTTCTCTTCTCTTCTCTTCTCTTCTCTTCTCTTCTCTTCTCTTCTCTTCTCTTCTCTTCTCTATTCCACTCTCCTGACCACTCCTCCCCTTTCCTCTTTTTTTTTCCATTAGGTGACTGGTTTCGGTACACCTCGACTGCGATGTAATGTGACTACTTCTGAAGCTGTTTGTCATTATTAGCTTTTCGCCATGACGTACGGAACGATTAGCTTCACGCATTCATAACGTCTGTCTGTGTGGACGTAAGTGATTAGCTTCACTTTGTGGTCACTCTTACCCCAGTATATCTTACATTTGGAGGTGGGCGGATCCCACAGCCAGTGTGGACGCTGTGGTAAAGTCGGGAATTGAATTCCGTAGTGAGCTACTTTACAGTATTAATGCATTTGAAACTAAACGTATGTAATTATATATTATCAATTTATTTGTAAACCCGAGCATTTCAGAATAATGTAGAATAAAAATATTTGTTTCTAAGGCGGTGTATATTAAGATTATTATCTCCTTTTATGGACGCCCTTTAGTGTGGTAGAAAGTTACGAAATATTTGGATTAATCTGCTGCCTACAAACTCAGGAAATGACAGCTCTTCAATCCTGAAGAGGAAAACAGCAAGTTCTTTCGAATCGTTGGTCTCTATCCACCAAATTACAGGTGTCACATCTCAGAGCATCCTAATATTGATGTAGTTACATCTGCAATGGGAATGGTATGGGAAGTATAATGGAACTGCGATTTCATCACATCGGACATCTACATCCACGTGTGCGGAGCTGCTGAAATATTCATAGTCTTTTGAATCGTAGAATAGGATTGACTTGCCTCTTCTGTATTGGAAGTACATAACCGATGTGCAATTTTCTTTGAGCGTGTGAAGTATTTATGCTGCAGACATGGCTGAGCTTTCGTATGAAAAATTATTCAGTCTACATTAGCGGAAAAGGAATTAGAAGTGCCTTCTATCTTAGCTTCGGAGGTCGATTAGGCAGCACTGCAACTTTGTAGGCGGGGAATCCTTGGTTTATATCTCGACTCGGACAGTTGCAATTCTGAGTGACATTTTGTGGTCTTCCTCAGTCCCCCAGACAGTTCTGTGACAGTGACGCAGGCGAGACTGTGACTGCATCATCTTTATCTTTTCCAGTTCATTACTCGCAAACATTTCTTTCATTCAGTGCTTCCGCGCAGGGAAGTATAGCCAGTGCCGGTCAGGCAGCAAAGGGCGGGACAGCCTGACAGCTGACGGGGGGTAAGACGTCCCTGGAAAAATGGGAAATATGGTGTTGGTAAACTCAGGTTTTCCACACGCGAAAGAATTTCTCAAAACATTTTTCGCAGTCCGGATGGCCCTCCTCAAAAATATTTGCCATCTCTGTTTTAGGCCGAGTTTTAAAGAACATCGGTAGGAACAGGCGCCAAATTATTAGCTTACCCGGGGCGCCAAATTAATGTCTGACATGTCTCAAGCCTGCCCTGGATCTAAAAGTGCCTCGCTAGACGTACGTTCCGGAAGTCCCAAGTAACGCTTATGGTTTTCCGAGTACAGCTAAACCTATGCTCCCCTCTGGACCTTCATGGCCTGTTCTAGGGTGAACCTGACCTTACCTTCGCATCGTCATTATTATCACAAACGATGAAATAATACGAGTACGATACCAGTAAATATACTCGTACGAAGGACTGCATGGCAACTGACTGTGGTTTTTGCCCGCTTTTGACCAAAATAGGAAAGTGTCGAAATTTTGGTAAAACTTCCTCTGTTAAGAATATCACGAACGTCCATCTTGTGGGAATAGAGTTGTTCCGTGTGGAAAAACAGAGGGACGGTCAGGTATCACGAAAGAAGGTCTTGTCAGTTGTTCTGCAGGTGCACCTCCAAAGTGAAGTGCATGTGTTAAACGAATCGCCACGCCAAGAAGTCATTTGGGATAGTGTAGATATGACAGGCTTGGCACTAGCTGGAGCTGTATGGTTAGCTTCGCACCATACATGCCTTATTACCGGAGAGCTATACCGTTTTCAAGCATATAGTAAGTAAACTGAACAACGTGCATAGAATTGGCGTTGATAATTTTATGTAGGCTGTCGCTGCAATATGAAGAACACCTTTCAAAGTTGTTCTGTATTTCTCGTTTTGAGTGGTCAAGAATAATTAAACGCATTTGTGAGATTTATTTAATTCCTTAGGAAGGATTATTTTGTGATCCGCTTCTTTCGGGTCGTGAGAATTTTCAGTCTACTAAGATGTAATTTTCCAGCGTTTACTTTTAGAGATATTTATTACTACACGCCTAGCAGCAGACTGTGGCGAATTAGCTTCATGTAGGAGCGTAGATTGGATCAGAAAGCATACTGACTAGGCTAGAGACTGGACGAGCAGAGAATCGTTGGATTCCCAGCAGGGCTAAAAGAATCTTCTCGTCTCCAAAGCTTCCGGCCATCTAGCATCATATCCAGTGGGCGCCAGTGGTAAAGTGGCCGGCAATGAAGCTGACTATTCCATTATCATGTTCAGTGGGCGCCGGTGGTAAAGTGGCCGGCAATGTAGCTGACTAATTCATTATCATATTCAGTGGGCACCGCTAGTAAAGTGGCCGGCAATGTAGCTGACTACTCCAGTATCGTATTCAGTGGGCTCCAGTGGTAAAGTGGCCGGCAGTGTAGTTGACTATTCCAGCATCGTATTCATTGGGCACCTCTAGTAAAGTGGCCGGCACGTAGCTGACTACTCCAGCATCGTATTCAGTGGGCACCGCTAGTAAAGTGGCCGGCAATGGAGCTGACTATTCCAATATCGTGTTCACTGGACGCCGGTGGTAAAGTGGCCGGCAGTGTAGCTCGCTACTCCAGCATCGTATTAAGTAGGAAACGATGGTAAATTGGGCGGCATCAGCCGACTGCTCACCTCTGTCCACTGTCGAGGTTAAGATTCATGAAGGTAGGTATACTTTCACTTCTCGTGGTGCATGATAAAAGATGAGTAATTGTTACCTTTACACCCCTTTGTGTTCGTACGTACTGTATATTTACACTCCGCGTATTACATGTTCCACATAGCTTGCGTTCAATAATACAGTTTTGAACTGAATAAAGGCTATTCACTTAAATATTGGCAATCTCAACCAGGTTTATTCCCAAGTTTCTCGAGCTTTGTACATACAGGCACTAGGCAATACCTGATGCATAAGGATTATCGATATAAATTAGTCCCATGTTTTCTGTTGTTGAAGATGTTAGCCATTTGGCGCCGCCGAAGGAGATATGGGTTGCGTCGCAGGGTGCTGGGGTCAGGGTTCAACTCGCGATCGACGCTTGTTATGCGTTGGCCTGTTATAGCCATTATTATGCAGGCCTCCTGGGGCATTCTGCTTTTGGTCCCTTTTTGATAAATGTGTGCATTAAGAAAATAAATCCTGTAATTTAAATCCTGGCGTTCTGCAGATTGCACCGAAAAAAAATCGGCACCACAGGGTTAAAATTCTTTAAAGCTGGCACTCCTGGAGGTCCTGAGTTCAACTATCGGTCCGGAGGTGGACTGTTCTTTCATCATGTTCATCCATTTCATCGAGGTAGATGCCGGGATAGTATCTCAAATTAGTCCACTACTACTTCCACATTTTTTCCAATTCATAATTAATTAATTATCTCGTCATTCGACGCTATATGGTCTGGGCTACAGACGGTTTCATTAAATAAATAGATAGGATTGCTTTCGTAAGGCACCTGTGCCTCATGGAGCGTTGTTTGTAGTTGAAATAAACTGTTACCTCTTACTGTAAACTCATGGTCGTCAGGTTCCTCCATAGTGTACTGACTTGGCAGAAATTGGCTGTAATTAAGTACGCCATGACTTTTATGTACCTCTATTATTTGGTCTCTGCAAAGTTAGGGTTATGTATGCTATTGGGAAGACGCTGGCTTTTCAGTGCAACGGCGAACCGACAGGATTGTCAGATACGGAGGTAGAGGATGAAGGCTGCAGTTCACTTGGATAGTAACTTGTTTCAAGATCCGATCCCTGCCGCCCAATACAGACACTCTTCATCGTAAAGACCAACGCATTTATCCCTTTAAGGCTGAAAAATGTGAAAGTGGAAATGATAAAGAAACAAGCTGTTTATGCAACACAGAGAACACAGTGTGCTTCCGTTACAAAGAGAAACCAATTAATGTTGTTTAGTTTAGTAGTTACTGTTTATTGTGAGAGTTAACAGGAAACGCATATACCCCGTGAAGAAAATGTAGACTTTATAGTATTCAACTTAGCGTTAAATGCACGGTTACCTTTCGACTTGAAACGGTTACTGTTAGGGAAATGTCGCTCGGAGGTTTACCAGTCGGCATAGCATCATATTCTGGAATATTTGAATCTTCGAAATAATCTCTGTTTGTTATGAGAATCATGAGGAACACATTGTATGTGCAAAATGGAGAGTTTTGAGTGTTAAAAACAAGTTGTGATAATCACTGTGCTTTAAATGGTTAAACCGGTTTGATTAATGTGATTGTCATGTATGTCTCTTTAACATATTTCTGTATTTACGTCCAGACTAACTTCGCATTGACAAGTTAATTCCTTGTTTTTATTGTCTTCTTTTTTTCCTCCGTTTTTCCTGTCTTTGTCTCTCTTCTTTTTCGCTGTCTCACTTCTTTCTCTCGTTCGCAACTGAGCGACTGTCTGACTTGAGGGTTATCGGAACAAGTGGAGACGATAAAAAAACTACCAAGACAGTGACACACCTGAAGAGGCAAGTTGTTTCTGGATTATCTGATGAGTCAGCTAGCGATACATGGATGTCTCATCCCCGTCTTCTTGGCATTCCGCTGTTGGGGTGTTCACGGCGCGTGTCTTTCACATGTAACAACTTGATGAGGAGGTGAACAATTTTCAAACAAACGTGTCATTGTTAAGTTTTACTGAAATTTTGCCGAAGCGTTCTAGTTTGATCTAAAATCAAACAAAACTGACGGGTACATTACGTGAACACTTCTTTTACATGCATTTTGAGCGTAACTCGCAAAGTGATTGTGGGAGCAAAAACTGTTTTAATAGGCGTTTTTGAGCAAGTATTCTTGGAGAGTATTATCAGCATTTTTTTTTCGCAAACCTATCGATTGTTGTGTAGCTGTGTAAGTAGCAATCTCGCGTCTAGATGATAATTTTAAGTAAGAATGTTGTGATCAATACACCGCTCCAGTGTAATTTGTAATGTGGTTTGTGTAAGAGCACGGTCAGTAATTCTGACTGTGGTGTGTGTAATGGTAGGAGAATTAATAAGTAATAATGAATTAGAATGTGTGGAAAAAAAACAGGATAGACTAAGGTACGTATAACGTAACATTGTGACGCCTTCGCTTAATGTGTATACGTTATCGACTAGTCTGACAAGCCGATGCCATTTCACTCGAAGAGAGCGCTTTTATGGCGATTTAACGTCCGCCGCTACATTGAAACGTACGTCGGTCTTCATGAAAAGTGGCCGATATTTTTCCTCGATCTTAACAAAATTTGGATTTTCTCGACAGATTTTCATAAAAGTCCCAAATATCAAATTTTATGGAAAACCTTCCATTGGGAGCCGCGTTGATACATGCGAACAGACGGACGGACATGACGAAGGTATTAGGCACTTTTCACAACTTTGTGACCGCGCTTAAAAAGGTCGTTGCCTGTTCTGAGGTGGGTTGTGATTTGTTTAACGACACTGTCAATATCGGAGACTGAGTATAAGGTGACCAACTGGAAGGGATTTGGAAGCAAGCCTTCGTGGTGTAATCGTATGGTAGTATCCGAGCACTTGCCTAAGTGACTGAAGAAAGCCACCAAAGTTTGGGTAACTAGTGTGTCAACCGAGATTTGAACGAAGGGTCACATTCGAGGCACTACTCCACCATATTCCCAGAAGACGGAGGAAAACGAGGAGAAATCCTAAGGCTACAGTCTCCTGTCAATGATACGAATTCGAGTTCCGAGCGTTCAAGGCAGCACTTCGAAGCAAAGGCAGCGGAGAGGAAGATCGGAGCTTTTGTTAGTGTCTGAAATCCTTCACCGAAACTTTATTTTTATCGTTTTGAAGCATGAGTTTGCATTCCACGGCAGTCGGGGTCGAAAATCGATTTTTGTTATGAATGAGAAGCCCTTGTGTGACAGACAAGGGCCGCTTTGATCGTGCCTTATCTGGTTGAGATGGGAGGCATGGCTGTGCTAGGGACAGGCGACCTTAAACGTGAGATCAGAGCTGCCAGCGCGAACAAATTGCCTGATAAACGGTTTTCACATGTGTAGTTAAAATGCATTACACTTCCTCAGCTCCATTTAGATCCCCGTTATTGTTATGAACGTTGAATTGGGAGGGAACAGTTCTTAAACTTCTAGCACACGTAACTATAAGATTCACCTCCACGAATATTACAGTGTATGTATGTTTCGTATGATTCTCGCAATAAAACATTATTTCCCTAAAGAGCATTAAAGATTGATCTTTGTAATGGTGACGGTTTATGTTCTGTAAGAGGTGGTATCGGAACTTTTATGTGTTAACTCCATGCTGCAGAGCCCTTCTTACCAGAAGGACGAGCGGAAACTGCCTGGGAAACTACGGAACGGTAAAATTTCTTTCCTCCCGTTCTCACTACACCCTTCTGTTTATTCCTTCCGTCTCCTCTTGAGAAGCCAGTAGTTTGTCAGCTGGTTAAGAAATCCCCTGCATTTTAAGGAACCCGAAAGTTCGTTAACCGTGTTTACAATAACCACTTCTCCCTGTGCGAACCAGATGAGTTGTCTACGCCTTCCCATCCTACTTCTTTAATACCCACTTTAATATTATCCTCATGTATTTCTACTTCTTCCAGCTGGTCGTCTTCCCCATTTTCACAACAAAAACGGTGTGTGAATTGCGCTTTTCCTCCATGCGTGCCACGTGTTCACCCCATTTAATTCTTTTTATTTGATTAGAGTAATATTCGGCGAAGAGTAAAAATTATGAGGCTTCTTTATTGTGCAGTTCTTTCTATACTCCTTCTACTTTCTCCGTCTTAGGCCTAAATATCATTACGAGTAGCTCATATATGCGAGACCAAGTTTCACACGCATATAAAATTGATAGTTTTGTGTATGTTAATATTCTTGTTAGTGCATAGCGTGTAGGAAGACAGACGCTTCTGAACCAAATTGTAGCAACTTCTATGGTAAAGATGAAGTTCACCCTAGAACAGGCCACGAAGGCCCAGATGGGGTGTAGAAGTATAGCTCTACTCTTTCTTTAACCTCGGCGCTAGATGGGGTAGGTGATCAACGCCACGCCCCGGCTGCTTTAGCCCAGGGAAAGACCCGGTGCCCATTGTATAGGCGGCTGGGCAGGTTCCAGGGACGGTCTGGATGGGTGCGGAAAATTTCGACCCCACCCGTATTCGATCCCTGGAACGTCCAACCCTGTAACGAGTCGCTGTGCCGACTGACTGAGCTATCCCGGCCCACAACAGCTTTTATGTATCATATAAATTAATTTCAGGTTTTGTAGGGTTAAAATGAATGTACCGCCATTCGCCCGAAGGATGGTGGAAGACACAAAAATCTTGGAGTTGTCATTATCGCGTCAGGTACAGACCAGTACATCGCGAGTAGTGTCTTGAGGGATTAGTCCCGCAGTTTTTATCAAACTGTGAGCCGTGGGCCTTCGAGAACTTTCTTTCCCTTTTCGGAGAATTGTTGGCAGACGGTGGGCTATTATTTCTGCGACGTGCTTAGCACGAAGAGAACATAAACTTGTTTGTTACAACTAAATGAACCTACATATTACGTTGCAGCATAATTTTTTGCTTGAAGCGAGGCCAGCTCAAACTGTAGCTTGCGGTCAACATGTTGCCTGAGTCAGTGTATATTGCCCGCGGAGACATTTGATATGAAATAGTCTTTTAACCCTTTCCCTGGCAAAGCCGAGTTAGAAGGCCAAAACAATTTTTACAACATTTTAGCTGCTTATTAATAGACATTCGTTGCATTGTTAATACATTTTGCATACTTATAACGTGTCATGAAGGCACAGATGGGGGCAGAGGTGTAGCTCTACTCTGTCCTAACCACAGCGCTAGATGGGGTGGGTTGTCAGCCGTTTTGTCCCCGACAAGAGCCCCAGTACCCATGGGAGGACCAGTATGGACGGATTTTGACGAAAAGAAAATCCCTTGTCCCGACCGAGGAACGAACCCGGGAATGTTCAGCCCGCAGTGCGTGGCTATACCGACTATGCTATACCGGCGCCACATAGAATTAATTATTCTTTGTATTTAATTACATGTTGCCCGCATGCAAGCCAAATTTTGCTAAGTTACCCCCGCCGCACAATAGGTACAGCGGGCCTGCATTAGGCATATATCACTATCTAGTTTAGTCATGTACCTTGCCTGTGACGCAACGAAGTTCCTGTTGTTAATAAGTAGGCTTACTGGCTGTCGGTTCCAGTTTAAACGTTCTTAAAATTACAGAAGCGTGTAAGAAAGAGGCTGTAATAAACTACGCAGAGAGGAAATTGGTTGTTGGTGTTCCTGGCCGTATGTCGCTAGGACGATAAAATCAAAGAGGGTAATGAGATGGGTAGGTCAGATAGCAGGCACGTAACTTTGGTTGGAAAACTTGAGGGAAGATAACACTTGAAGACCTCGGCATAGATTGCAGGTTGCTGTTAAAATGCATCTTGAAGAAATGAGGTGTGGGGTTTTGAACTGGATTCGTTATATGTTTCGATGATCAAGCCTCTTGTTCAGTGTACCCATGAGCATTCGGGTTCCATAAAATACAGAAATATTTTAACAACTGACTGATAGTCGGTCTGGTCTTTGAAGTAGTAGGGAAAAGAATAATATTCACTCGACTACTCGGAAATTTGTTGTATGTCTTATAATGCGTCTGGCTCAAATTCCGCTCTTTTGCTGTTTGTTGAGATGTCTCAGCACCTTACCCGAAGGCAACATTCTGGCATGTATTAGGAGGAACGGAAGAAAACCACGTTGTGTGTTTAAAATAGTCCCTTTCCCCTGTCCTTCTCTTGTGGTTTCAATATTGCGCTTCGACGGAGGGAGACTGGGCTCTAAATCCTAGGACCCTTTCTTAGCCGCAGGGTCAGAATCGGGAATTGCCCATTGTTTCCTCTTTAAACTCCAGGACGCGGCGCAGTGTTTACTTTTTTAAGGGACGGATTTGAGACTGAAAGATATGCTTCCCTGTTTCGTTTGCTTTGTTGTTATTTCTCCACACAAATTATACTTCGAAGCATGAAGCATGAAGAGAAGTGATCGAGGGAAGTTCCAGGCCGATAGTCTAATTCTTCAGTTTCAAGCGTGATAGTTGTCCAGCACTTGAGTATTCACAGAAAGAATCTGTTAGTTGATCCGACACTGATTTTCGTGTGTTCCTGAGTGAAGTTGAGTCTCAAGAGCAAAGGGTTTCTGGGGAGAAGTTCAGGAGAAATGGGAAGCGCAAATTGAATGTCAAATGCACTTTTTCCTTGTGTTTGAGGATTTCAACGTAATTAAATAAATTAAACGAACGTACCAGAACTGCTATATTGCCTCACTTTGTACATTGTAACTCCACTATTGCCAATTTCATGTTGTTTGTACTTTGCATTGTAATATAATTATGCACTATAAACGAACAAAATGCGGCTTTTAAAAATTAGTATTTTAATTTTTTATATATTCTACCTGCTTCGAAACCGAAGGTTCATCTTCAGGAAGACGGTTTTATGTACGGGTATGGTATTGTGTGTTTTATATGCATCTGTATAAGCAGTCTTGTAGGTAGGTAGGTAATTAAAAATTAAAATATTAATTTAGAAAAAGTGCAGTTTGTTGGTTTATATTGTGTAATTACATTATTGTCAATGTGTAATTCAGCCTTTCGGGTTTAACATTATTCAGGCCATTAGTGCTGGCGTCATTGGCCACTAGGTTTGACGTCTGTTTTGTTCTCGTGCTCCGTCTGGGAACTGATGTGGCGAAACCGTAAACCGCCGAGTGAGTTCGTCTTCCAGGGCATTCTCATTACTCAGGTTTCAAGAATCGATTCCGGAATCCAATTATTTTTAATTTTAACTAGGTTTTTATCTGTATCTCCTACAATATGCTGGGTACCTTAGATTAGGCCGCGGCATTATTGTGACAGATTTGACTCTTCCAAATACATTGGTAACTAGATGAACTGTATATAAGTCCGTACCCGTCTATTTCATAAACTAAAGAACACCGAGACAATTTTAACACATGCGGGATGTTTACCAAATCCAAATCCCGATTTGGAGAATTATTAGTTAGGAACGTGTTTCATTCAAATCTCCGAAGCTTTAAAACCATCTAAATATAATAGGATATGAAAATTAAGTTTCCAGTGAGCACGCTGCTTGCCTATTACAAAAAGTAACTGTGTATGGAAGTAATCGCTCTTATTTTGAAAGTCATGTGAAACACGTAAATAAATCGTGTGGAATAAGTGCAGATTTTTTTGACAATGAAGGTGGCACTGAATTTTAAAATGTTTAATGAATAATAAACATTATACCTGTTGCGAAGTCTACCTATATTTGCATTATTTGTTCATTGCCTTCTTTTGTCTTTATCATGTCGGCATTCCGTATATTTTAGTCATTAGGCGCTGCTTTGAATTCTGATTGTATCGTTGATAGGTCCGTGTATTCAGTGCCGTAAAATGTTGTGGCCAGCGGAACTTTAATGCACAATTCTGGAACTAGAAAATCCAAATGAGTGCTTCAAGGGCTTAAAAAATATATAAATACAATAACTCAAAGTAGACAGCGCTATCTTTCATTCCTTTTGTACAGACCTTAATCTCGATCACGCACGATTTAACGGGTGTTCAAAGCACATTGACTGATTTTATAATGAATTTTTCCCCCTCTCCCTTATTCACAAAATCACTCTGCAATATCCAGTTGAGTTTCCACATTGCCTCTATAGTAGCAATTTGCGACAGCCACTGGTTATTATCGATAAACAGTAGCTCCAGTACACCCATAGCCTTCTGTGTTCTCTGTACGGTACGTGTAGGGACATGCCATCGGCTGTTTTAATTATTAATCCCATTGGCTCGTGTTTTCTGGCCGGGACACATGATTCACTGCTCCCCTCTGGCGGTTTACTAGCGAATTAAACTCGCTTACTGCGTGCGCTTTGCTTTGGATGGATGGCGATTGATCGATTTGTTCGTACGTTCAGTTTGGTGGGTTGCTGCCTCCTCATCGTTTGTGGGGTTATGTTACATGATATATCAAAGAGAAAATGATGGGAGAAGGGAGTTCGTTACCATGGAAACACCCATCCCACGAAAAGCGAGAAAGAGAGAGCGAACTCAAGCGCCAGCTCTAAGCGCTAGTCATTTGTTAACGCTTCATCCATCTGTAAAGTTTTGTTTTTGCTTCAATTGAGTTTTTGCACCGCAGTCAGAGGCCTTGTATATACAACAGCAGCATGATAGTATGTATGTATGTATGTATACACACATGCACGTACGTATGTATGTATGCTGCTGGAGGGAAGGGATGAGAGAAAGAGGACAAGCGGTGAAGTGGGATAGAAGGACAATTTATGGAAAACGGTGTTTGACGAAATAATGTTGCAAGAGTTGACGGAGAAAGAAAGAGCAAGACGGGTCGAAACGAGGGGGGAGGTTGGACGAGTAATTTTTACGGATGGCATCACTTGTATATATGCTAAATCAAGGTGGTTGTATCGTAATTAGCAGTCTATAAACCAGATTTCATATTAAGATGTGGTTCGTCTTTGTACCAGATTAAGAAAACTTTTATTTTTAACCACGGATAACATGTTTGTTGAACTACAACACTTTAAGACACACTGTCAACTATGTACCATCTGCTGTAACACACAGAATCTCTGCATTCTGCCCTCATAGTGTATCTCTGCGTTGTGTCCATTTCACACAATAAAGAAAAAATGATTTCGTAACCGACTGGTCTTTAAATGCAAATGCAGAGATTTCCGAGAGCTGAGAACTGAGTTCTGCTATACTCGTATATCTGTTATTTAGGACTATTTTAACACTTCTGATATTTATGGGAATTACGTATAAAACTTCAGTACCTACATCACAGAGAATACTGTACGTCTCAGTTGCAGAGATCACTGGTTTAAACTTGTTTAGGGAAATGTTCTCTCTGTATTGTGAGAACCGTACAGAACGTGTAAATACACTGTGTGGCAAACTGCTGAGTTTCGTAATGTTTTAGCAGGTAATACATATAATTACTAGTTTTTACAGGATTAAAACGAACTGCAGAACGTAGATGGCCTGGGGGAGCTGATGATGAGCCAGAAACTTTCCTACCGGCTGTCAGCATCAAATTAACTTTTTATTATGTGAATTCAGTGACACTTGGCAATAATTCAGAATATTCAAATAAATTAATTAAAAACTAAACGCAAACAAGGCAAGTAATTACAATCAGGCTGCCGGCTACAATTGTTATGCAGCTAAAAATGCAGCATAACTTTGTCACACTGCGAATCATGATTTGTAAATGCTTGTTATTAGAGGGGATATAATTGTAGAAATATCTTCGACGTGGATGAATTTGAATCTCGAGCCCATCCCTTTTCTGGACCACTACATTCACTGCCATCAGCAAAGTAGATAAGACGAAGTCCATAGATTGATTACGGTGGTCGTGATAATGATGAATAGACTGTTGAAGATTAATCATGATAATGATGGAAGCAGAATTTGTGGACCGAATGCCGTAGTCGAATGGCAGCACTCCGAACTTCAGCAGGTCCCAGACTTAGACATAGGCGCGAAGACTGGCTGTCCGTACTGATGCTATTCCTCGTGCTCTCAGTCCCTGCAGATCAATTCTGTGCTAGGAACTTAAATTCGGCCACCGTTTCCAATTTATTGTTTCCCAGACCTATCATCCGACGCTGCAAGTTGCTGAGAGAGTCGTGAATGTCACCTAAAATAAGCTACTATAGAAAGATTAGGTGCATTGTGTACGGAGAATGTACACAATTATAGGTAGTGTTTGGCGCAAACCTTACTTTTAATATTGTATACAAAATGTAAGTTAGAAATAGGGTTTTTAAATTTTTTTGTTATTACATTTTCAATATTTATGTTTTTTCTTGCAATTTTTGTCGAGATTTACAATCTCTCGTTCTCTGAAATAAGCGGATTCATTTTTATTACGAAAGAACATATTTTATATAAAGTACTACTTTTTCATTTGCCATTAGTAGTGAATAGAGCCTTTAAACCGAAAACGATAACAGAGAATATGTAAAAACAGCTCTAAATGATTCTCTCTTGTGACTCGTACCCGTATGGAGATTATACGAATACAGATAGATATACAACTGGTGTCTGTTGTCATTCCATCCCAGCAGGCAGGTAAACACTGCTACAGAGAAATTCAAAGGCACGCGAAGTTAGATCTGCCTGTATTTGTAGCAATGTGATGACTTCCTGGCAGACATCCGAGCTTCGTGTTCAAAGTTCGCAGATGAAAACAACGCACGTTGACGTAGCGAGAATAATTGGTAGGGGGTCCACCGAGGCAAAGTAATTCATCGCAGAAACATGCTTCTTTTTTTTATTTTATTTTTTTTAATTTATTAGCCAGTCAGTTGGAAAACTATGTTACATTTCGTTATGCGTAGGATTCGTATGGTGGCATTTTTACTTACCACACCATGTGGTCTGTAGGTGGGTGCCAGTTTTCGGAGGCGAACTGCTGTTTTCCCCTCTTCACCATGAAGACGGACGCAATGTAGTATGTTCATACTAGGCGATAGGATGCACCTGGCATGAAACACTGTGTTACAACTCAGTGGACCGTGGGTAGGACTATTCAGTATATGAAATCAGGATATAATATTTTATACTGTAAACGTTTCTTGGCTTTCCCGTGGGAATATTAAACTTCATTTTATAATAATAACGTCAAACTTGTACCTGTGCACGCTATGAAAGCGTAAGGGAAAGTGGATGTATAACTCCACTCATTCTTAACCTTGGCATTATATGGTGACGACTGGTCAGCTTCTCACATCTTGATTTTCCCGATCGATCGCAGAACTGGTCTGGACATTTTGGAAAACAGGAATTTAAATGTCTTGCCGTAACTGAAACCGAACCACGACCCCTTGCACGTCCAGCCGTAGCCTAGTCACTGTACCGACTCTTTCAACAACAACAACAACAACAACAACAACAACAACAACAACAATAATAATAATAATAATAATAATAATAATAATAGTAATGTTCCTAATTAGGCTCTTCGACCGTTAAAAAATATCGGTATGCCTTGTTGTGTATATCGGTATGTAATTTACAAAATGTAAAAAGGTTATGATGATTTTTTTATTTATTCATTAGAGTACCAGAAAAATGGTGGTGACGACCGTAGTAATGAAGATATAAATACGCAAGGTTTTATTCTTACATACTTAACTACACAGGACACTCACGACCAGTTTATTAAATCTACCAACTTCTTAACTATAGACTTGAATGCGAATCAGAGAAGATCAATATGGCTTTAAGGAAGGTCACTGTGTTACAACACTTGCATTGTTGCGACTCATACAATGCAGTACCATTGATTTCAGCTTTAGCCTTATTTGCGAACATGAATGGTGGTTCGACAAATTGTGGATATTTTGGCTAGCTGAAAAATTTAGGCAGGAGTTCTTGCTCGGTTTGTACACATATTACTCAAATATTTCAACACCAGAACCCTAATTGTAGTGCCGAGCCTGGCACAGGTCCTGTCCGTGCAAGAGCTCACCGTACCAAGGCTGCGAATTATCGTAACCATCATTACCAGAATCATCGTAATTTCAGACAATTCCTAATCTCGCATATAAGCTGACTGTCGCACATCGAGCTGTTATTGCCAGTTAACGCTGATAAAGGGAAGAATAGTGGTGATGGGAAGACGAGAAAGAAAATGTAAGCATATACTGGGTCACCCTAAGGAAAAAAGTGGATACTGGAAATTAAAAGAGGAAGCACTAGATCACAATGTCTGGAGAACTCGCTTTGGAAGAGGCAATTGACCTGTCGTAAAACAGACTACGGAATGAATGAACGAAACGCTGATCTCTCTAACGACAAGTAATTCAGCTTCTTCTATAGGATGTAGAACTTTATTCGTTTGTCAGTCCAGTGACAGCAAGAGTGGAAGACAGTTTTTGTTCTGGTGAAAAGCGTTTTTATTTGGCTTCATATAGGCGTACTTCGCAGTAATCTGTTTTATGAGAATTTGGAATATGAATTGTACGTAGCACTAGGAGGTATTTGCTACTCGTATACTACAAATGTAATGTGGCCGTGCACATTTTAAGCATTCAGCTGTTCTTGCCATTATTAACTGGTAAATTCCACTGTATTACATCACAATTATATCTGCCCAAACTCGCCTAGAAAGTATTTGTGCGAAATTCGGTTTATTCTGTGTGTCACATTTATCTTCAATAATTATCGTAAGAAGTGGATCCAAAGAAACTATTCGGGAAAAAAAAGCACCGTAAGGGAAATAATAACTGATAGGAAGAAGGAGATGGAATTTTCCGAACCTCTAAATTATTTTAAGTAACAAAATCAACCCTGAAAACAAAGTTAACGGTAAAGAACGAAATACTGAAAATTTTTATAGGAAAACTGCCTTGCCTGAGGTCTTTGAAACTGCAAAATTTCTTAAAGTCTTTTTATAAAAACAAAAATTTTGGCCATACTGTTAAGGATGTCAAGAGGGTGGAATTCGATTGTGCATTAAGAAAGGCATTTTCCACCCATTTTCTAACAGGGACAGAATAGCTAAATGGGAATAGCTTTATAAATTTATGCGCTGACAGTCGCAGCTACGTGTGCGCGAGCCACAGCCAATATCTGCAGCAACAGCCAAAGGTTTTACACTGAAGAATGTTTACACTCTATTTAATATCCATAAGCTCTGATTGTTTTTGGTCCTTTTGTTGCGCGGTTTCTTTATACTCATAATCACAAAGGTTTCTGATCAATTTGTGCAAGGATCAGGCGGTACTCCTGGAAGTCGGTATGCAGAAGGAATTAGGATCACAGTATTCCTAATTTCGCCCACCCTGTTCTTTGGTGCCTCATAAAAGGGTTAAAATCCGAACATTTCCACAAGTACTATCATGAAGACAGAAGTACTGCCACCTAGGAATATATTTATTCAAATGCACATTTTCATTATACTATCTTTTCGGAATTTGACTTTTTCAAAATGGCTGCGAAATTTGGGGCACTTTTCCTTAAGGTTAACGACAGCGCAGTGTTTTACGAAAACAGTACAGGAAAAATCGTGGTTAGATGACATCCAAGTACTTATTTCGCCGTTCATTTTGTGCGCGATCCTATTCAGATAATCTGATTATTTTCCCGTTTGACTATGTTTGCAACTGTGGCCTATGCTTTCCGCTCTCCGGGTTCAAGAATCTTATTTCCAGACATTTAGTAGGACTTGTTTGACGGGGATCGACTGGTCGTAAGGCTGCTACCTGCACAGAACAGCAAAAACACAAATATGCCGTACAGGTATGTTGTGAGTGGGGTTCGAAAAAACGAGTTCTGTTTCCAGTCGGTAGATAACAATATAAGATATGTACTAGAGAACGGAATAAGAGTGTTCCAACAGAAGATGAGAGATCGAAATTTGCTTACTCGATTTTCGTACATCCAGTCGTAGATAAAATTAATGTACTGTGTATGAGAAATTAAATTGTATTAATACAAGACCTACATAAATATCGCCATTAGGCGGGCTAAATATGAAGCCTATTACGCTTTGCCTCCCCCCCCCGCCCACCCTCCCCCCGTCTTAGATAGACTGGAAATCTAACATGATGTCGTCGTTTGGGATTCTAGCTGCTTATCTGCGAAGTTTACCACCGTACAAACGGTCCTCACTGTGTGACGAAATAACGACTTATTTGTCAATAACAAATGAGCCCTTTCAGGAAAACAACGTAATATAGTATGTACGGTTTTTATATGTACATGAAGACTATATACATTTTATATGATAATCCGCCATTTAGGCTATTATGCCTCAATATTACCTATTTCTGAACTGTTCTGTGCTGTGTTAACCATTTCAGGCATCAAGTAGGTCTTGCATTTAAATAAAGGTAATGCTGTCCGTACAACGTTTCATGAAGACACAGGGGACTAGACTTATTGCTCTACCCATTCTTCACCCTAGGCGCTATTGGGGGTAGGTGGTTAGCGCCACGCCCTGGCCGCTTTACCCCCGGAAAAGAGACCTGGTACTCATTGTACACGAGGTCGGGTGAGACTCGGGGACGGTCTGAACGGATACGGAAAATCTCTTCCCCAACGCTGATACACCTCCGGACTATCCAGGCCGTAGCGAGTCGCTGTACCGACTACGCTATCCCTTGCATTGAAGTAACATTAGCAGTTTTATTTTCTGGCTTACAGTAAGCGCGTTGCATCTCCATTACAATGATCAGCCGCTTAGGGAAATAAGCTCTGTTAATGTGAGAATTATACGAAACGCTTAAATGCAATGTGTACGTAAAATGCAGTGTTTCTTTATGTTAAAACAGTTGATACATAGAGCTGCCACTGTGATTTAGGCTGGTATCATTCAGAAAACATCCAATCCCCAGCCACTCATTCTAAACTCTTAGATCAAATTTCCCGCAGTCTGTTGATCTGTTCCTGTTTCCTTCCACGATTGCTGCCTAAAGCTAACTTTATGTATAAAGTTTAGCAAGCTCACCACAACCCAGAATAAGCTACTGTAATTGTAATTCTTATGTGTGAAACATCCATGAGAATAATTGCAGCTCGTTAAATTTGTTGAAGTCGAAGTTATACTTGAAATAATTAACGTTTTGGAACACACAAACAAACACTTCGTTTTAAATCACCAAACTTTGAGTTCACAGCAGCACATTTTTTTTTTCTCATTGACGTTTGCGAAAACACCAGCACATCGTTTGAATTATTAAAGTTTGGGAACACATCAGCGTATCGTTTTAAATTATTGACGTTTTGTGAAACGCCAGCATCTCGTTTTATAACATTAACGTTTTGATAATACAGTAACACATCATTTTAAATTATTACTGCTTGCGAACATATTAACACATCATTTTAAATCAGGAATGTTTGTTAAATCATCAACGCATATTTTTCATTATGAACGTATGGACGCACACCAACACATCGTTTTAAACCTCTTCCTTCACACTGTGGCTAGCTTGAGTTGTTGTTATGCCTAAACAATATAAATATAAGTCAAGGGAAATGTATCTAACATTTTTAAGCAATGTGGTAACTGATCACACCACGTGTGTAACTTGAGAATAATGTGCGGTGTAGTTACTGATATATTTTACCTACGATTCCTACAGTGAACTGCGATTATTTTCCTTAATTGCCTTAACTAATTGGTGTTTGTAATGGAAACGCTGTAAACTGTGAGGTAGGAAATGAATTCTTAGCAGCCCTGAGCGTATGCAATGGCCATACTGTGTGCGTGTATGTGTATCCTCCAATTTCTACTTCTAAACCAATTGAACGTTTTCCAGGAACCTGGGTATGAACCTAATGCAATTGGAGGGCCACTCAACGCTATACTTCCTAATTTCTTGCAATCAGTATTAATGAAACGCGCTAGCGCGAAATTTTGAGCCGGTGAGAACACAAGCATCACCGTGTCTTAGATCCCAACATGACATATGATAACAGATCTTCGTAAAATATACAGCTGTTATGAGGGTGATATTGGGAGAGTGAAGAATGAAGAAATGACGGCCGTGCTTAAGCTTGGTGGTGATGACTAGTGAACCACTGGAACCAGCTACTTGAAATTTGGTGCGGTGGTTGACCCTAACCATGCCCACACAGAAATGTTGTTTGTACCTTGTCTATGAATATTTTAGCAAAACTCCACATGCGATGTATGCAAATCTAGCAGCTGTGTTGCTATCTTTGGTGTGACACAGGGTCCTTGGGTGTGTAGTAATTGGACAGTTTGTAACATGTCTACGATACAAAACTTCATGCTGGACGTATGTACCGCAGACAGAATCTGTAGTTTAGTAACAGTAGCAAGCGATTAATTATTATTATTATTAATTATCATCTTTATTTATACCACTCACAATTTACAGTTTTCAATCCATTTTGTATTTACAGTTTATGCTACACGACATGCTATTTCCCATGGCAAATGTTTTGCACTTTTACGTCAGTACTTTCCGAAGTACTTGTGTTGTTTCCAAAATGGCGTTTTTTTTTTTAGTTCCTTGGTACTGTGCTTGTGTTGCTCAGGAATTTTCTGAATGATTTTGAAGTGGCTTCAGTTTTCCCTATAATTACTGGTATCACTTTTGTTTTCAGGTTCCACGTGCGCTGTATTTCTATTGTAAGCTATGTATATTTTAGGATATTCTCAGCTTCCTTCTTGATCACATTTGTCTCTGCAATTGCGACGTCTAGTAACACGCATGTTCCTTTTTCATTATCACGGATTATGATGTCCGGTTTATTATTGGGGTTATTAATTTAAGTTTGCACTTATTGTTTCCATAATATGGTTCCCTTCTTTTTAGGGATTGTTTCTAATTTTGGTACATGCACATACCAGTGTTCGTTGTCTAATTTTACTCCTATTTCCTTGCACATGTTAAATTATATTATTATATTAAAGTATATTATTATTGTTATTGTTATTATTAATGAAACCAAGCAACAAAATTGTTACCAACGTTGTGCCCTGAAGACCTCCATTACACTGCCGATCTTTTATTAGGAGAACCTGAATCTTATGGTAGCTTATAACAAAGTTGCTCTTTCCTCGCATGACAAACTAATGACACAAAACTTGTTTTTCGTTAAATGTAATCCCAAGTGTTCTAGTCACACACACATGAACGAAGCCTTTTATGAGAAGGTAAATCTGAATTTTAAATAAGTCTTTCCTTTCTCACCGCCTCCCAAAAGTCACTTCCACGCCCATTGATGCCAGCAAGCAGCACAGCGGCGCCACACATTAAGAAGATTCATCTATAGACATGCTGACTGCATCTGTTTAGGAGTTTGTATTTATATATAAAAATAGATAGAAATCGGAGGTGGATGTGTGTCCATTGGATTCGTCTGGTTAAGGAAAGGCCCCAGCAGCGGCCTGTTTGAACCTTAGAGTTCTATAGAAGTCTTAAATTTCTTTATCGTTGGAGTGACTGAGGAAGGTCACTAGAACATTCGTGAGGATGGCAGTCTTCCGGGGTAGAAATAGAGAATAAGGAAGACCACAGGTTAGGTGGGACGCTAATATTGAAGCAGATTACAAGGAAGTAGGATATGAGTGTTTGGACCGCACTGATCTTGTCTAGAGGAGGATCTAGTGGCCAGCGTTTGTGAATAACGTAATGAGCCTTCAGATTCCAAAAAAGGCGGGAAATAAAATTTGACTTTCTGCCTGATAAAATTTTTAAAAATTTTAGGGGAGGATAGCAGGCGTTCAGGAAAAGGTCAAAGCCCTTGAGAATTCTAAACCTACAGGGGATGGACAAAATAATGGAAACACTAGACAGTATAGGAATAAAACTATTTGTGTTGGCTGTTCTGTAAGAACGTTAATTGTGAGATCTTTCGTTATTCGTTTGTTTTTTTTTACGCTGTGTATTGACAGTGTCAATGCATTACAGACTGTGTTTTTTAACAGTTCGTATGAAATTACTGCAAAATGGGAGACTTGTCAGATTTTCAAAGAGGACAGATTGTTGATGCGCGTTTAGTTGGAGCATCTGTAACTAAAACTTACTTTATTAGGTGTATCCAGAGCAGCAGTCTCCGAGGTTACGCAGGCAAACACAAATCATGGGAAGACATAATCAGCTACGAGGAATAGTGGCCGAAAACCAAATCTAAGTGAACGATATCGCCGTACATTGAAGAGGATTGTGTCTAAAAATTATAGAACTGCTGCAGCAAAGGTGACAGCAGAACTCATTATTCATCTGAAAACCCTGTTTCTACAAAAAAAATGTCCGACGAGAGCTTCACAAATCCAACATCCCCGGTACAGCTGCAATTGTGAATCTTTTGATTACTGAAAACAACTCTAAAAGGCGAAAAAGATGGTGTGACGATCATAAAACCTGGACGTCTGATGATGGGAAATACGTAATATGGTCAGATGAGTTGTCTTTCACATTGTTACCAACATCAGATCGGCTATAAGTTTGGAGCATGCCCAAGGAAGCCCATAATCCTGAATGCCTGGTTCCAATTGTGAAACATAGAGGCGGATCTGTGATGATTTGGGTAGCAACAACTTGGTGTTCGGCTGGTCCCAGAATTACTCTAAATGGTGAATTACTGCCAGTGACTACGTGGACATTTTAGGTAACCAGGTGCATCCTATGGTCCAGATGTTGTTTCCTAGCAATAATGCAATTTTTTAAGATTACAATTGGCCCGTTCGCACAGCCAGAAGTGTTCAGTCTTGGTCTAAGGAGCATGAAGATGCACTTCAACACCTTCCCTGGCCAGCACATTCGCCAGACTTTAATACCGTCGGGCCGCTGTGGTCAGTTTTAGAGAGTAGGGTGAGAAGCAGACCCCTAGTCCATTATCTCTGAATCAGCAAGATGTTCTTTATGCAGAGTTGTACAAAATTCCGCTAGAGACTATTCAGAACTTATCTGCTTCTATTCCAAGGATGCAAGATGTATTACAAGCAAATGGTGGCCCAACTTCGTATTAATAAAGAAATGTGTATCTTTCACAACTGTTTCCATTATGTAGTCCATCCTCTGTAGTTGGGAGGATAATAGGGATGTGAATCCTTTAGAAATAGGTTTGGGGTATATCTGTGTAAGACTGGGGATTTTCATGGCGGTGAATATCTATATTGTGACCTTTTCGACTGTTGAAGCGTTGTGTGACAGGAGGGCGCCACGATTTCGTGGAAATGTGGTGTCTCCATCCGGATGGTTTGGTATCTTAGGACTGAGGTAATATTAACTCACAGGTAGGCTTATGTGTTTGAAATTATTATTATTATTATTGGAGAAGCTTGATGTGAGGTGGTTGTAGTGTGTTTGAAATTTGTGACCGTCTGGCAGACTGCACGGGATAATAATTCAGAAGGCTGGCCTAGAGTAGCCTCTAGATTAGTCTGCCTGAGGATATTGCGCAGTGGCTATCTTGTGAAGATGGTAATTAATATTCATGTTTCAAAAAGGCGGGAACGTTTTTGAATGCTGAGGAACTGTCAACTTTCACGGATTTGGTGTACTGTTAAATAGGATAGTGATTAAATAAGGTATGTCTTGTCGTAATTTTTCGAACTGACGAACTCCATGGAGCAGAGTCCTTCTTGAGAAGCTAACAGGTCCTCAGGTAGTCAAGAAATTTCCCGCATTTTATGGAACCCTAATTTTCGTTACCGCATTCACAAGAGTCCGCCACCTGTCCTCATCCTGAGCTAGAACAATCCAGCCCATGGCCCCATCCCACTTCTTGAAGATCCATTTTAATATTACGCATCCATCTACGCTAGGTCTTCTAGGTTCCCTCAGGACTCCCAACCAATACCCTGTGTGTACCTCTCCTGTCACCCATACGAGCTACATGTCCTGACCATTTCATTCTTGATGTCATCACCCGAATAGTATTTGGTGAGGAGAACAGATCATAAATCTCCTCGTTACGCAGTGTCTCCCCTCCCCCGCTACCTAATCCTTCTTAGGCCTTAATATTCTCCTCAGCATTCTGTTCTCGAACACCCTCAATCTACGTTCCTTTAGGAATGTGTTATTACGATATTTTACATCTTTGAATTATGAAATGTATTTGTCGTATTAATATTCTTTTCCTGCCAAATCACACATTGCTTCTCCATTAACAGCAACTGGATAGGATGTACTTACTCTTTGTTGTAAGATTCACACTAAGTACCGTGTGCAAAATGCAGCGCTCGTTAACTTTAAAGTAGGCACTGCGGATATCTACTACTCTGCTTTAAAGTGTTATTACTGTGGTGTCAAGGCATTGTAAGGATGCTGGTTTCTGTGGCTTGTCTCCTCAGCAGCCGTAGTGAATGGAGACCAAGTCCACTCCTACAGCGCAGAGGTCTTCCCGCCCTCGCTACGACTTTTAGGCGATACTCAGTGTTCACATCTGTCTCCACCCGTTCGTCCATCTGCTTGGCTCATCACGATATTTTGTAGGGCGTTGTTATTTTGTGTCAACCCATCGGCGTGCGTCAGAAGTTGCTCTGTATGCAATTTCGACAGACCACTCTGTATTTCCCTACTCTTGTCTTTCCTGTATGCTTTTAAGTTACAGCTACGTGTTAGCGACGATTCAAGTTAGCAGTAGACTCTTCTGCCATCTCGTGTTTGCTGTTAACAAACCGCATTTGTTCAGTCTAACACAACACAAATATATTTAATCAATTAAATTGCCCTAGCATTTATCTACATGTTTCGGTCTGTACTTAGACCGTCCTCAGGCATGTCAACACAAGAACATATGCAGGAAGATACAATAGAAATCTAAGGGGCCCCTTCTTACTTTCCCTCTTTTTGTGGTGTTAAAATATGATACTAATACGTAATGTAAAATATACATTTGTATGATATTAATTTATTACATAAACTTGTGCTGTTAAACTGAACAAATGTGGTTTGTTCTTTTACTCGAATACTTTATTTGCCATAATCAGTTCCTTGCTTCTTGATGTAACATTTTCGGGTGACCCCTCTCCGTAAGGAACTTCTGGGAACAGATTCCCTCCTGAAAAGATGATGTCGCCACAACAAAAACTCTCATCCTATGTGAATTGAAGGTTCTTTGACGTGTTCACAGCCTCCTAACAGTGGACTATGTGCTGAAGCAGATAAATGTACCTCAAATGCTTTAACTACTTCCCGTATGTTTGCTGCGCTGTCTGCCGTCACGCGAGACGGTCTGAGTGAACTGTGGATGAGAGTTCTCACATAAGACATCATCCGTGTAGTGTGGTGACAGTGAAGAATGAATTGCACGTGATGTAGAATGAGTGGTCTGGGCCTAATTTGGAGCAGTATTCCGATAATTGCCTGGAGAAGCCGAGAAATACCAGGTGAGACCCCAGCATTGTGTCTCCGCTGAGATTCATTGAGGACACACCACGGGATACCACAAGGAAGCGTTACCGTCTGAGCTAACTTGGTAAAAATGTGGTTTTTCCTTTCTTGTTTCGCACGCCGGATGACAGAACACAAGAAGATATGAAATTATTTTGCTCCATGCTCGTAGCAGTATGTACTATATCCACTTCTGCTAGAACGATATGCAAGTACTGTCGCACAATTTTCAGATACGATAAGAATCCTCAGTTTTAGTCTGTTTTCTTAGATACTTGACGAGGCCAAACTTTAATTTCTTAATTAGATTGTACTCAATTTTAAGGCTTTACTTACTGCGAAGTGTAGTACTGACACGAAAGCAACAATTTCCCAGACGAAGAACGGGTACTTCTACTTCTTATAGGCACGTGTAGCGTTCTTTCCATCATATTAGTGTGTGTGTGTTTGTGTGTGTGTGTGCATTTGTTCGCGTGCCGCGAATGCCAAGCTCTGTGTACGCACGAGGTGTGGCTTGATGCCTAAACACATCTTGTCAGGGGCAACACTTGTGGCTGTGTGCCTGTAGAAATTTCCCACATCTGAATGAAACATTTGAACACTGTAGCACAGTTGTTTGCCTCATCCGACAGCTGTAGGGCAACTAATGGCACAGTACCACCCACCTTCATATTACAAACCTTTTAATTTTCCCACGACGTATATTTGTGTGCCTCATATGATTTTCACAATAGAGATCGATTACTTGCCAATTTCTGTAACTAGCATTAACCGACTGGTTTTGTAACTGAGACGCAGTGCGTTTTCTATGAGGTAATGTAAAGTTTTTTCTGTGCTTATTTAAAATCAGCCTACTGCTGTACACCATATTATGGTGAGTGGCCAGCTTCATGTTGCCTCTGCATTGCCACAGGAGAAAATGAACCCGGTACCCATTGGATAGGAGGCTGTTGTGTCATCCATAGCCCGTATGCCGGGAATAGAATTCCGACTTACTGGTTCTGTAGTGTGTACCTTAGTCACATAGAGAAGGAAAAATGATCAGTATGCTGCTACAGTGCCACCATTCTGTGAAACTCTTGGTAAAAATTTGTGTTATATTTGGATTCGACGAATTGCTATGATAGTTGCTTTCCTTTTAGGGAAGCAACTTGTCTGTTGACCGCAACCAGTCGGCCTCAATGACAGGTACTAACTGAGTCAAATGACTTTAAGTGGCATCCAGAAATGTTAGGTAGCACCGGGTTATGTCGCTTTGCAGGCTTCATGTGTATGAAACATGTGAGAGTCACTGGGTCTTAGAGTTGCAGAAAGAACTGTGTGGCAGTTGAGTGGGCCCTCAAGTGTCGCAAGAACATTTTGTGAACACATTGTGTACACGGGACGATGGGAAAAATTGAAAAGCGAAGCGATTCGTATATTCTGCTCCTTAACACCTATTACCAGGATGTTTCAATCAAGCGGTATGCGATGGGCAAGGTATGTAGTGCGCACGCGAGGCAGGCATTTATAGAGAATTGCGGTCGGAAAACTGGAGGGAATGGATCACGTACAGGACTGTAGGCGGAAGGATAATAGCTTTTTTATTATTATCGTTAAACGACATATCGGCGCTTAATTACAATGACACCTAGTCTTAAGACTAACAAGCTAGTTTGCTCTGACTTAATCTGCTAAATGAATATTCACTTCATGCGTCGCCCAGCGGTTCTACCTGTTTAGTTTTGTTTGCTTACGCATTGTCTTTTCCTTTGTTGGCGGTGATTACAGCACTAACACTGTGCCCTGTTTTTATCACACACTAATGTTGTTTATGGTGCACTTCACTGTGATCTGCTTTTAAGGAAGGATAAAAGTGCGAGTAAAAAGGAGCTTAATGAAATCATATTTCATGGTGGTGACTATAAAGAATTCAGCCTAGGATGTGATGCCGTGTAGCTTAGTAAAAATTACGGACGTTTCATAGAAGACATATCAGTTTACCATGCAGATAGAAGCAGTAGTTTTCTCAGAAACAACGGCAGACTTCTACTAGACTACATGGCGTCGCATCCCAGAAGAAGACGGAATTCTTCATCGTAATGAACTTCGTGTTACGTAAAAGGCGTGGGATTGCATTAGAATTTAAGTGGTTTAGCGTCTGAAGCATTCGGCTGCGTAGAGTTTGCTAGTTAATTAATTACTTCATTAGCTGTTATGTAACCTATATAATCGATAAAGGATCGGTAGAGGAACTGGTGCACATAGGATTAAAGGAAACTCTTGGAACACTGAAAGTGTCAATAAAGAAGGATTCATGGCGCGTTGATAAATTCATTCTTCATTCGTGTGCATGTTCCGCAGGAAAACAAACTCCAACTGCAACATTAGTATGCAGAAACTTCAATTCGGCGCGAAGTGACCGAGAAAGTGTGTTGGGTGAAACGGCCTTACAGATGTGAAAGGTTGTCTGTCCTTTATTGATTTCTGGAAGTTTCAAATGACATTACCTTTATAAATGCAGTTATGGCAAGCTCTTCTATAAAACTTTTTTGGGGAAAGAAAAATAGCATCAATTGAAGTTTGATATCAATTTTTTAAGAAAGTTAGTAATTCAGAATGTAAAGGTCAAACATACGCCTCTTTCCCATATTGTTGGAGCAACTGAAGAATAACTGTCGCGTGATTCGGATACGCGCGTGGAACATGTTAATTTGTCTGTTGCTAGAACATACAGCTGAAGACATATTTATCAGAATTACGAGTGCAGGAAGGCTATCACAGCGCTCTACACTCTGTAAAAACTTCTTTTAGATTGGTGCATACGAATTCATTTGTTAACCAGGTATGCATACTTTGGGAGCAATATCCATGACTCTGGATAACACCACACAGAGGGTGTGCACGGATCATTTAACACAGGCGGGCTGCAAGTGAAGCCCATCTCATCCCTCTTGATTAGATCGGTCTGATAACGTTTGGTGAAGAGTACAAATTATGAACTCCACGTTATGCAGTTTTCTCAGTCCGCTTTGTCATTTTCCTTCTCTTTGGTCCAGACAATGTCCTCAGCATTTGTGCGTCGTGTACTCAGTACACCAAATGTTCTTCCCTAAAATTAAGAGGCCAAAACTCATAAAAACAGAAGGTAAACTTCTAAATCATGAAGAATACTTCCTTATGGTCTTAAATCCTTTACTGGCTGTTTGAGAAACGCATTACCTCTCTGATAGAGACAGGAGGTACATAAGAAACTTCGTTGCATTGCTACCTGCGTACACGGCGTCGCATCCTACGAGATATTTTTCATTTTCACCACATTAAAACCATAAGTCTGACGCACAGTTATATTCTCCTTAATTTACCAATGTTAATCGTTTGTCTTGAGAGAGATATGAAATATTCTAAACCGAAGGATAGCCGAGATTCTCTGAAATTAATAAGCTCTCAACGAATTCATGAATGTTCCTTTATTAGTGTTCTTTCCAAATATTTGAACTAGTCATATTTTTCTAACAGTTTAATAGTTGTCTTTATTTTGTGACTTTCTGTGCATTATGGTGACGAGATATGAACTTTTAAATTATTATAAACTTCTGATAGAATTTATTATTATTATTATTTTATTATACTTCTCGGTAAACGTGATAACTCTTTTTTATTTTTCAGAATCAAAACTTTTGAATAATTTTTAGAACAGTTAGCTGACTAGGGAATAGTTATACAACGTCATATTGACGTTGGAAAGCCAGATGAAAGTTGGCTGTGGTGGATTTCAGTTCGACCTGACGCAGAAATACAACAGTGGGACATGGCTTGACGTTCTTTTGTCAGATGTTTTCGCATAGTGGCGAAAAAGCGCGTATTTCCTTCGTCATATACCTCCGTCTGTCCGATTGTTATCAGCCCGCGTGCCACTGGACAGATTTCTGTGAAATGTTGTTTTTCGGGACCTTTATTAAAGTCCAAATTTGGTTAAAGTCGGGTAAAATATGGGGCACTTTACATGTAGATCTAAGCACGCCATGTTTTTGCCGATGGCTTTAAATCACAACAGAACTGCTCTCTTGGAGTGAAATGGTATCAAGCTGTCAGGGTAGTCGAGGAAATGTTACATTATTAGTACACTGTACATCATCTTTTATATACGGGCAACGATGATCAGTTCAGGGTCGAAATGAGATAGTATAATTGTATTTTTATGCCAGTATGTGTGGTAACTAACTGACATACATCCTTCAGCAGATAAAGAAACTTTTAGAGTAATACATTGCCTTGTGTTTCTTGTACAACCCTGTTGAACAGTTACATGTTATCAGTCACTATACGCTGTCTTCGAGTCGGTGTACAATATAGTTTTCGCTCATAAGCAGTAATTAATATTTCGTGAATAATATTGTCATAACTTGGCGACTTGCAAGGTATATCGACAGCTACGTGGCAGAAGGTGCTTTGCTTTATACACTCACCGTCCTTACTCCTAATTTTCCTGTTACAGGCTACTATACTGTTGCAAACACTTCTGTAATAACGATTTCCTTTTAAAAAATGGAAATAACCATGCCCTGTTGTTCCTCTGGAACGCCAATACACCCCGCCACACACTACTCGATATCCCATCCCATTAGACAGTCGCCACCTTGAGAACCTAAAATCTCACAAGTTGTTGTTTTGTTATAGAAATCAAAATATATGTATATTTATTTATGAAATTATTCATTTTATAAATGCCAATTTATCGGTTTATGCCTTTCGTAGCGTTGAATGCTAGGATGACTGGTGAGTACTGATCATTAGAGGATTAGGAAGGAATAGTCGGTGGCCCACTTGAGGTGTTGGTCAACAATTTGCCTTCAGACACTGAAGGAATTACGAAGAACGCCAGTGAAGATTGCCAGTGTCCTGGCGGAGAGTTGGTGTCGCAACGTCGGCCTGTGTAAACAGTGTTAGTAGTATGAACAACTGTACCGTAGCACGCGGAAAGCGCGACGTTTAAAGGAAACAGCCTCAGAAATCGAAAATTCCATGCAGTTGCAGAGTAACTAGGTGCTAAGATTGTGTAACAAAAGGGCTGGTAAAAGGGCTTTAAACCGACTGAAAGAGAAGAATATAAGTCTCAATTATGGCTCACAAGCAACAAGAGATGGATACGATATTTGTACATATAAATCAATAACATATCTATAGCTTTTATGGTTCGGCTTTAGCTGGAATTCATTTACCTCTGTAAAATTATTGGAATTCAAGGACGCGTGTAATCTGTTTAGTAGGTATTCTCACAATTTAATACAATGCATGTGAAAACCATGTATAATATTTCTGGAATGGTACTAACCGTAGAATTGCATTCAGTTCATTACAGTTATATACATGATAAAATACAGCCTACGGACACAGCTTTGGATTTCAGTTATAAGAAGTCTGAAGCGTGAGTCAGAGAATGAATAAATGAATAAGGGACTTAAGAGAAATTGGAGGGTGTGCCTAACATGCTTAGAGAAACTGCAGGAGTGAGTTTCCCATGCCGAAGCAAGAATCAATGTGAGATTTCCGGTTTCCACCGCGAGGTAGATGAGAACTGGGCCCTTCTGGGCTATAATTGGTCATGTAGTGGTAATTCCATACCGACATTTCGGGACAACCTATCGGTTCCACCTTCGAGGGTCAAAAATCCAAGAAGAAAACCGGCCACAGAGCTAACTAAAGGCGGAGACTTGCGAGAGGCGCAAGTCGACGTCTCTCCATCTGTTTAGCCATCCGGCGTTTGACAATCGCTTGGTACAATAACAAACACTATATATCCTAGCCATTTACGCTAAACAATTTGGAGTATATTTGAAGACATTGACATGGGCATAGTAAAGAATAGTGCTCAAGTAGCACATGGCTTTCTCTGT
>JGI20166J26741_10755558_pt1 | contig 29973 bp, 27 predicted proteins | sample TergutCu122P5_FD_26741 | JGI IMG/M metagenome (IMG submission 26741)
TTTTGCCGTTATAGTCCCACGAATGAATGCCGAAATATTTCCAATATTGCGGGAAATGCTTGTACACCGCCATAGAAAGAAGGGCGATGTCCCGCGCGGACGACATGTGATCGTCGTCGGGCAGCCCGCTTGAGTTTTCAAAATTGGTGCGTGACAATCCGATTTGCACAGCGACGGACGTCATCAACGACGCGAAATTTCCCTCTTTCCCGCCCTTTAGATTTTCGGCCAAAACGCGCGCCACATCGTTCGCCGACACGACCGCGATCGCTTTGATCGCGTCTTCGACCCGGATTTTCGACCCGGCGGAAAGTCCCAGTTTGACCGGGTTCGCGGCGGCGGCCGTCGCCGACACGATCAGATAATCGTCCAACTTTAACCGATTATGTTCCAACGCGTCGAACGTCAGATACAGCGTCATGATTTTGGTCAAGCTGGCGGGATAGTTCAGGTCGTTCGCATGTTCGGAATACAGCACGCGGCCGGAATCCATATCGGCGACCAGCGCGGCGTTGTATTCCGCGGAAAACGCGGCGAACGGCATTATGCAAAAAGCAACCAGCGCAAATAGTTTCTTCATGCCGTCAGAATAGCAAAAATTGCGAATCGGTGGCAAGCAGAAAAAACGACATGGTGGGATCGTACCCACCCAACGAAATCTGACGATTTCGTTGGGGCCCGGGGGTTTGTCCCAAACCGACCTACCTTACAAAGGCGACTTTGGGACAAAGTCGCCCCACCATTTTTTATAAGAGTTGGCTTAATTCTTTGATCGTCTGATCCGCATCGACAAAGACGATCCCGCGACCGCCGGCCGCACACCACTCGGCGATATTATCCGGCCGATCGTCGATCAAAATATCGGATTGGGTCGGTTTCATCGTTTCGCCCTTTGGCCCCGAAACGATCAAGACGTTTTCGGGCCTGAAAAATTCGCCGAAATGCGCCGCCGCCCACTCTTTCTTGGCCATGCCGATATGCCGAACATATGCGTCGCCGCCGACAAATTTGTGCGGGCCGTACGTTTTGGACAGAATGAATACCTCACCCCGCGCCGCGGCGGCGGATACCAGCGCGCGAGCCCCCGGAACCAGCGGCAGATTTTCCCAAAACCCGTCCGTTTTTTCGATGATGTGCCATCGTTCGTTTTTCGCCGCGGCCTGTTCCGGCGACAATGCCGATGCCGACGCGTTCAGATCGCGCCGACCATAAATTTTGTTCGCGACCGCGTCAAAATCCGCCAAAACCCCGTCCATATCGAAATATATTTTCATTTCACATATCCTTACAACACATTATACAAAAAATGGCGCGATGCGCCATTTTTTATTTCCGGATTCCCAATTTTTTGATCAGATTTTCGTAATCCGCTGGGTTCCGGCCCTTGATATACGCCAACAGCTTTTTCCGACGATTGACCATCAGCAACAGACCGCGTTTGGAATGTTCGTCCTTTGGCATTTTCTTCATGTGTTCGGTCAGGTTTTTGATCCGTTCGGTCAGCACCGCGACCTGGGACTCCACCGATCCGCCGTTATCTTTGTCGGACGATTTGTATTGTTTGATTAATTCGGTTTTTTTTGATTTTACAATCGACATTGTATTTCCTATTTATGATTTATGATTGCTGATTGCTGATTTGACTCAGAATTTGCATTTCATATGTTAATTATACGCTTTGGTTTCAAGATTTCGTCTTCGATTTCACCTATCCCGATAAATTTCCCATCAGAATAAGTCCGTCGTAAGAGTACTTTTCCTGCCCCCTTGGGGGGCGGGATAGATTTGCTTGGCGATTTATCGCTTAGCAAATCTTGGGTGGGGGTAATAAATCCGCCATTTTGAAACAACTTTGCGTCGTTGCTGTTTAGATTCAGAACCAGAATGTCGTCCAGTCCGAAATCGATCGGATGCAGGCATTTGGCCGCATCGACCGGGGCATTATGAACCAGATTTTCCAAAAAATCAAGCGAAACGGCATCTTTTATTGCAAACTGATGCGTGCGCGTCCGCCGGATCAGTGAGACGGTCGCCAAATACCCGCCCGCCGCCGCGCCGATATCCCGTGCAATGCTGCGCACATAGGTACCGGTAGAACATTCAACAATGAAGGATGTTTTATTTGTCCCCCCACCCAAATCGCTGACGCGATTTGGACTCCCCCCAAGGGGGGAGTGGTTAATTCTTTGGAAACTTCGCGACAAATGGGATGAATTGGCCACTCCCCCCTTGGGGGGAGTCGGCGAAACCGCAGGTTGAGCCGGTGGGGGGACAATCTGCAACGCATAAATCGTTATTTTCCGCGCGGGAATTTCGACCGCGGCACCCCGGCGCGCCAATTCGTATGCTCGGCGACCGCCGATGTGAACCGCGCTGTACGCCGGCGGCACCTGATCGATTTCGCCGATGAATTTGCGGCACGCGGCGTCGATTTCATCATAGGGCGGAAACCGGTTATCGCGTTTTGTTTCCGTGCCGGTGACATCCAGCGTGTCGGTCTCATACCCCCAAACGATACTGAAAATATATTCTTTTTCCCCTCCTTCGGAGGGGTGGCAGTCGGCGTAGCCGACTGACGGGGAGGGTTCATTCGTATACAAGCAACCCTCCCCGCCTCGTATACGCTCGGCACCCCTCCCAAGGAGGGGAATATACGGGATCATCTTTGTCGCCTGGCCCAGTGCGATCGGCAACACGCCGGACGCCATGGGGTCCAGGGTGCCCAGATGCCCGAATTTTTTCACGCCGAACATTTTCGCGACGCGCGACCCGGCCGCGCGCGACGTCATCCCCGACGGTTTATCAAGAATAACCCAGCCGGATATCATTATTGCTTTATATTTATATGATTGCGCCAATAATCAAAAAAACGGTTCAATTCCGATTCGCGTTGATATTTTATTTTCGGCGCCAATTGTTCCAAATTTGGACCCAGCACGATAATCGGCAACGGTAAATATATGATCGCATCATTTTCAAGTTTTATTGTATAACACGGTTTGTTTCCATCTTCTATAAGAGGGGCTTCTTTTGCTCTGGTTATGCAAAATTCCATCGGGGATGGAATTGCCCTGTAATTTTCCACCGCACAGTTTTTCCAACCATAATATTCCTCTGGCGCCGTTGACCCGGTTGAAAACCGTTGCCAGCCAAAATAAAAACCCATGGGACGATTATACGGGCCGTTTTCGGTGGAAATTTGTTTTCCAGGATTATATCCCGTTATTGGAAATATCGTGCCGTTCCCGCTCTTTTGCAGTGTCGACGGAAAGCAATAATGTTTTAAAGTTTCCCGCGCCTCTCTTTCATTCTTTACGGAAAGATCGGGAAAATTTCCAATCGGCCAAAATTTTATCAGTATCCAGTTAAATTCTTTCATAAAGCGTTCTCTTGTTGATTTTCTCTGCTCCCCATATCCGCTAAAATTTTACAGTGGCGAATTTACAAAGTCAATTCTAAAACAACGACATTTGCGATTTTTTTACCGGTTCGGAAACTTTGGTGTCATCCCGGGGCATCTGCGAAGCAGATGAACCCGGGACCCCATGGATTTCACCGTGAACTAAATTTTCGCTATTCTGGTTCACAGTTGATTCAAGGGGGTCCCGGGTTCGCCCCGTTGGGGCGCCCCGGGATGACACCCCATTATTTTCCAGATCGTTCAACACCGCCTCGGCCCGATGAATCACCGATTCCGGCATGCCGGCCATTTTCGCGACATGGATTCCGTACGAAGACGCGGCGACGCCCGGCATGATTTTATGCATGAAAATAATTTCGCCGTTATGTTCCGCAACAGAAACGGTCAGGTTTTTGACATGTTGTAGGGGCGCGTATTCGCGCCCCAGGGCGCAAGTATGCGCCCCTACATCGCCCTCACTTGCCAATGCCGTCAACTCGTGATAATGCGTCGCGAACAGCGTGCGCGGCGATAATTTATCCAAAAATTCCAACACCGACCACGCGATGGCCAACCCGTCGAACGTCGCGGTGCCGCGCCCGATTTCGTCGAAAATAATGAATGACTTTTTCGTCGCGCGTTTCAAAATATTCGCCGTTTCCGTCATCTCTACCATAAATGTGGATTGACCGGCGGCCAGGTTGTCCGACGCCCCGACGCGGGAAAATAATTGGTCGCAGATGCCGATCTTTGCGGCATCCGCCGGCACGAACGATCCCAAATGCGCCAACACGACGATCAGCGCGTTTTGCCGCAGATATGTCGATTTTCCGGACATGTTCGGCCCGGTAAGCAGTGCAACGCACTGCTTACCGGGCGTGTCATCCCGGAAATTTTGCGGCGCACTTTGCGACGCAAAATTATCCGGGACCCCATGGATACAACCGGGGTTTGAATCTTTGTCATTCTGGTTCACGGTTGAATCCATGGGATCCCGCACTCGCTCGCGCTCTGCGCTCGCTCTGCGGGATGACACCCCAAGTTCGCAGTCGTTTTTCACAAACTGATCGCCCCGCGCCCGCAGAATCATTTCCACGACCGGATGCCGGCCGCCCCGCACATCGAATGTCTGATCGCCGGAAATTTCCGGCCGCACCCATCCGTATTCGGTCGCGCATTCGGCCAATGCCGCCCATACGTCCACGGTGGCCAGCATTTCCGCCGTCGCGATCAAATCATCCGAAATCGCGGATACTTTCGCGATCAGATTCGCGACGATTTCCGCCTCGATCCCGGCGGCCCGATCCGCGGCGCCGCGCACGTCGTTGTCCAATTCGATCAGCCGTTTGGTCGTGAACCGGACATTATCCTTCATCGTCTGGCGATGAATGAAATTCGCGCTATCGGCAAACAATTTATCCGCGCGCGCCGATGTAACCTCGATATGATATCCCAAAATATTATTGTATTTTATTTTGAGCGTCGGTATGCCGGTGTCGGCCGCGTATTTGGATTGCAGTCCCGCGATGACCTCTTTCGCGCCGTGCGCCAAACGGTTCATGTTGTCCAACGCGGCGTCGAATCCGGCGCGAATCATGCCGCCGTCGCGAAACCATGCGGGCAAAGAATCGGCCAGCGCGGATTTCAATTCGAACGCCAAATCGTCATGCGTGTTCAGGGTTGCAAACCGCGCGGCCAAAACGGGATCCAATTTCACGCCTGCGGATTTGATCAGCGGCAGTGAAATCAGAAAATCGGAAATCCCGCGCAGATCGCGCGGCGATCCGCGGTTCGAAAACAGACGCGCGCACGCGCGCCCGACATCCGCGGTGCGCGACAGCAACCGCTGCATCCCGCCCAACACGTCCGGATTCAAAATCAGATGCCCGATGGACGCATGCCGGCGCCGGATTTCGTCCAAATCGCCCGACAGTTCGCGCAAATACGCGCGCAGTTTGCGCCCGCCCGCGGATGTCCGCGTCCGATCGATGACATCCAGCAATGTCGCGCCGCCGGTTGTCATCGGTTCGTCGATTTCCAAACTTTTCCATGTCGCGGCGTCACACAACAGACGCGCCCCGGTGCCCAACCTCACCGGCGCGCGGAACGAAATCTTGGCCCCGCGCTGCGTCGATTCCAGATATCCGGCCAAAATTTCGATCGCCCCGTTCACAACCGTATTTTCAATCCCGAATATTTTGCGCACCGTGTCGTTGATATTTTTGCGTTCGAAAATCCGGTCGTAAATCGGGGTCGTTTGAAACGCGGCGCGCACGCGCTTGACTTCCGGGTGTTCGGCGGCGGACTCCGGATAGATCACCTCGGCCGGATTCAGACGCGTCAATTCGTCGATCAGATTGTCGGACAATTCGCCCACAAAAAATTCGCCGGTCGAAATATCGCAGCCGGCAATATCGAAAGACGAAAGACGAGAAACGAAAGACGAAGATTCATCACGGTCGTTTTTCGTCTTTCGTTTTTCGTCTTTCGGATACACCGCGACCAAAAAATTCGCATGTTTTGGCGACAATAAGTTTTCGTCCGTCAATGTGCCGGGCGACAGCACGCGGATAATCCGGCGTTCGATCTGTTTATGGCCGCGGGCCTTGGCCTCTTCGGGGGATTCCATCTGTTCGGCGATCGCGACCGAAAAGCCGGATCTAACCAGACGCGCGAAATAATTTTCCGCCGCATGCCACGGAATGCCGCACATGGGAATGTCGCCGCCGGCCGCGTCCGTCCCGCGTTTGGTCAAAACCAGATCCAACGCCCGCGACACGACGTGCGCGTCGTCGAAAAAGCTTTCGTAAAAATCGCCCAGACGAAACAGCAGAACAGACCCGGGGGTTTCCGCTTTCATATCCAAGTACTGTTGCATCACCGGCGATAATTCGGGTTTTTTTGGCATATCTTACATCTAATCTCTTACAAAAATCACAAAGTGATTTTTGTCATTGCGGACTTGGTCCGCAATGGGGTCTATAAAATATCGATTTTTGAATTACGATATAATTATCGTCATTCTATCGAATGTGTTATTTCTAATGTGGGTACCGATGGCTCAATGCCCTGTTGCGGACCAAGTCCGCAATGACAAATTTTCGATCAGAAAATTTGTCAGAAAAAATCAACTTTCAATTTTCAATTTCTCTATCTTTAATTCCGCTTCTTTTAACATCTGTTCCAGATAGGCTTTTAATTTCATTCCGGTTTCATACGCGGCGACCGAATCGGCCAGCGGCAGGGCGCCTGATTCCATCTTTTTTACCAGATCCTGCAACTGGGCCAACGCCGCCTCGAACGACAGCGTGGCTTCGCCGTCGTGATTCGTGGTTCGTGATTCGTGATTCGTATTATTTTGTTCCATGATTGATTCCTTTTTCACATGTGAACAATATAAAACATTGCAAATCAAAAATCAAAAATAAAAAATCCCCCTTGTTAAAGGGGGAAAGAATTTCTTACGAGCAACGCGAGTTAGAAATTCTTGGGGGATTATTTTTCAAAGAACGAGCGCTCTGGAATTAAACAACAATCCCTCTATTTTTCTAGGCTCGCTACACTCGCCAAGAAAAATTCCCCCTCTAACGAGGGGGACGTTAATACATCGTTTGCAAAATATGTTTCGACTTATCAATGTCGCTTAACATCTTGCCCGATCCGCGCGCGACACAGGTCAGCGGATCGTCGACCAAGAATGCGGGCAATCCGGTCGCCTGACGAATCGCGACATCCAGATCGTGCAGCAACGATCCGCCGCCGGTCATCGCGATGCCGTAATCGACGATATCCGCGGATAATTCCGGCGGGGTCAATTCCAACGCCTGACGTACCGTGTCGATGATTTTCGCGACGGTTTGGGACAGCGCGGCCGCCACCTGACTCTCCGTGATGATCGCCTCGCGCGGGACGCCGGATAGCAAATCGCGGCCCTTGATTTTCATTTGGCGTTCTTCTTTCTTATCCTTTGGCGCCAACGCGCAGCCGATCTGTTTTTTGATTTCTTCGGACGTGGCTTCGCCGATCAACAGATTTTTATTCTTGCGGACATAGTCGATGATGTCGATATCCATCTGATCGCCCGCGACGCGCACCGCGTTCGAATACACGACGCCGCCCAGCGACATGACCGAAATTTCCGTCGTTCCGCCGCCGATGTCCAGAACCATCGACCCCAACGGCTTGTCAATGGGCAGACCCGCGCCGACGGCCGCGGCCGTCGATTCTTCGATAATATACACCTTGCGCGCGCCGGCGGCGTCCGCCGCCTCTTGAATCGCGCGGCGTTCCACCTGGGTCGCGCAGGACGGCACGCAGATGATGATCAAGGGTGCCGCCAACATGTGGCGGGAATGCACCTTTCTGATAAAATATTTGATCATTTCTTCGGCGACTTCGAAATCCGCGATGACCCCGTCGCGCAGCGGGCGAACCGCCGAAATCGTCCCCGGCGTGCGGCCCAGCATCATCTTCGCCTCGGTCCCGACGGCCAAAACTTCTTTGCGCCCCAATAGGCGGTTTTCCGCAACGGCAACCACCGACGGCTCGTTCAGCACGACGCCGCGTCCCTTGACATAAATCAGCGTGTTCGCCGTCCCCAGATCGATCGCCATATCGGCGGAAAAGAATTTAAGCAGCCAGTTGTACATAAAAAATCTCCGATTTTTTATAGCCGTTAGCCCATAGCCGTTAGCCCATAGTAATTTTCCACGACTATAAAGCAAAAATTACAAAAATCAAGCAACTATGAAATATATTTAAGTGTCATCCCGGGGCGTCTCGGCGCGGCTTTGCCGCGACGGACGAACCCGGGACCCCATGGATTCAACCGTAAACTAAATTTTCGCTATTCTGGTTCACGGTTGAATCCATGGGGTCCCGGATAAATTTTTGCTTTGCAAAAATTTTCCGGGATGACACCCTATTTATATGGCTTTGACCACGCGGCAGAAGGTGACGCCGTAAACCGCGTCCGCGCCGGCCCGTTTCAGAACGCGGCCCAGTTCCGCAAACGTTGCGCCGGATGTCATCACATCATCGACCAATAAAATCGTTTTTCCGCGCACGGTTTCTGGATGCTTGATAAGAAAAACGCCGCGGATATTTTCGCGCCTTTGCTTGAATGTCATATGTCCCATATCGCGCCGGTATTTCCGACGAACCGAGTTCGTATCCATCGGAACGCCCAGATGTTTCGCGATTGGTCGGGCCAACAACGCCGCCTGATTATATCCGCGGTAAAACAGACGCCGGTTCGCCAACGGCACGGGCAAGACAAGATCAATCGGTTGTAGGGGCGGCTCGTGAGCCGCCCTGGGCGCGTCACGACGCGCCCCTACAATATCGCGCAGCGAATTGATCATCGCGCGGGCCATCATATCCCGGTATTTCAGCGCGTCCGCATGTTTGAACGGCAGCATGACGGATTTGGACGCGTCGTCGTAAACGCATGCCGACCGGCACCAATCGACAATATTGTTTCCGGCCGCACAGGTCGGACATAACGGATGCGGCCCCAAATCGATATTCGCTGGAAACGGATAGCCGCAGCATGCGCACTTTGGATCGGAAATCCAATCGAATGTTCCCCAACATGCGGCGCATAACGTTCCGTTTTCGGAAACAGACGCCCCGCACACGGGACAAATCGGGGGAAAGATAAAATCAAGAAGTTTCGAAATCATGATTGACCAAGGTAAGAGGTAAAAGGTAAGAGGTAAGAGGTTTTGTGTCGCGGCAAAGCCGCGACAATCAAAGATTACAAAAATTCGCAAAGCGAATTTTTGACATCACCTTTTACCTTTTACCTCTTACCTCTTACCTTTCCCATAAATATTTGTAAAACGCACCGGACAGATCGAAATACAATTGTTCGTAACTGCGCTGTCCCGTTTGATCGTTGCTGTACCGCAGGTCGCAAACGCCGGTCTGCACCGGGTACCGGCCGGCTCTCGCCTCTAAATACGTTAGCGCGTACGCATACGCATCCTGACGATGCGACGCAAACAATGCGCCGACCTGCTCCGTCGTTAGGTTCATTTTATGTTCGATAAAGATCCGAAACAGATACATGATGATCACATCGTCCGGCTCCATCACCCGCTCCGTCCCGTATATTTGGTACAACGTGGGCAGAAACTCCTGAACCGCGTCATAGAATTCAATGAATGTTTCCGTATCGTACGGAATGCCGACACAGCCCATCTTTGGTTTTTCCTCTTCCATAAACGGGGACCGGCCGGAAACATAAACCGGATCGTCGATCAACGACAACACTTCGCGCAGCCGATGCACCACCAGCGCATTGTGGTTCAGCACCGGAAACCGTTCGTCGATCAGCCGCGGCGTCAACAAAATATCGTCGTCATCGATGAACAGCATCCATTGGGACCGCAGCGACGGATTTTCTTTCAACGCCCGGATGCAATTCATGCGCGCGCGAAAATGCGCCAGATTGGTCGGGGAATTCACGATATGAATCGGAACGTCATCGCGAATGAATCCGTGATCGGATAACGTTTGGCGATCGATCGTATACGCCGGATTGTCGTTGTGCACCAATAATTTAAAAGGATAGTCTTTATAATGATTCAGCCGCGAAAGAGAAAGACGCAAATTTTCCGGATAATAAGTCATCACGATAAAAGTGATCATGGCGCCACCGCCTACCACGTCATGCTCTTATAAGTTTTGCTGGAAACCGTGTCGCCGAACATGTCGCGCTGTTTCTGGGTCAGGGTTTGGAACGTGTCGTTCGAAATAATGCTAAGCACGAACGCGTCGTCCGACCGGTCGGTCAGCACGGGGATGATCCGCTGATCCGCGACGCCCGTATCGCGCAGCACCTGGCTGATGATCGCAAGTCTGCGCGCGGCCAATTTGCGGCCGTCGTAACTGCGCGTCGACCGTTCCGGAATCGAAACCTGGATCGCGCGTTTCGGATTGTTCGAAACGATGCCGGCGTATTCGGTCAACAGATTATAATTGTCGTGCGACAAGGCCGAATCGTCGCCGCGGAAACTCATCTTGATCTCCAACGGGCGCACGCCGCCGGATGTTTCGGACAGGTCGCGGCTGGTATCGAATCCCTGAATCTGGGTGTTCATGTCGGACGCCACATCGAACTGATCGTTTATTTTATAAGTGGACAGATGTTTGTTTTCCGAAATATATGTCTTTTCAAACGCGCGTTTCAACGCCAGCGGCGACAACTTCGTCAGCGGCACGTCGTCGTTTTGCGCGATTTGCGCCGCCGCCGGTTTTTTATCGTCCGCATTCGCGACCGTAACGCTGGCGTCCCGCGACGGGTTATAGCTGGTGATATCGTCCATCGGAACGACGACGCGGCTGGTTACGATTTTCGAATCGTCGGGCTTGATAAGATCGGCGGTCGGGATCATATTATCCGCAACCTGAATCTTTGGCTGGGGGCGAATGGTGCCGATCGTGAAATTCGCGATCTGCTTGGTCGGCGGCGTAATGCGGTTGGCCGCAATCGTATCCGCTATCCTCGGCCGCGGCGCGGGCTTTGCCGTAACCGCGGCACGCACCGTCGGCGCGATATCATCATTTTGCGCGATCGTCGTCGGAATGGCAAAGGTCGGCTTAACAACGGCATTATCCGCAAACGCGTCGGACGGCATCGCCGCATTCGCATCATCGTCGGCATCCGCAAAGTCATAGGTCGTCAGATTCCCGTCGCCGGATTTGATCGCGGGCACCAGCGCGGCGGCGCGTGAAATGATCGGACGTTTGGCATTGCCGGAATTTTGCGCCCATAAATCGTCATCCGGTTTTTGAGGGGACAAAATATCGGGTTTCGTCGAGCTTGCGGCCGCGCGCGCAAATTTTGGAACATCGGCGGCGCGCGCGGGGGCGCGGGGGGCCGGCGCGGATGGCCTGGATACGGGCGCGCCGTTGAGTTTCGGCATCGGTTCCGGCGGCAGGGTGAAATTGGCCGCGGCCAGATCGGCCGACGGCGCGGACGCCGGCGCCGAATTCAATGCGCCGTACAACGGATCGCCGAACGCGGCGCGCGCGGAAATGCCATTGCCCGCCAGATTGACGACGGGCAATGCCGGACCGGCGATCGCGGCCCCAACCCCCGCGGAAAACACGGCGATTATTCCTAAAACGCAGCCTCTCTGAAACAACGGGATTCCTTCCTTTGAAAGAATGATAGAAAAAACCGCTTGCCCAACGCAAGCGGTTTTTTAATGGACGATGGAGGATGGACGATGGACGAATTGTTCCATCCGCCATCGTCCATCCTCCTTCGTTCATTGTTCTACCCTTTCACAAACCGTTTTGCGACTTTTTTGATCCCTTTGTCTTTGAACGCGATGGTCAAGATTTCATCGTTTTCTTCGATCACGACGCCGGTGCCCAATTCCGGATGCGTCACCAATTTCCCAACCATGGACGAAGGATGACGGATGAAGGATGATGGATGAAAAGATTTTTTCTTTCGCGCGTTCGCCTTCCATCGTCCATCCTCCATCGTCCTTTGTCCATTTTCTGTTTTGAATTCTTCATCAATCTCGTTAATAAAGCGCGACGGCGGATTGTATTCGCGCGATCCGAATACCAGCCGCGACATGGCGTGCGTTATGACCGCGCGGTTTTTCGCCCGGGTCAGCGCGACGTACGCCAACCGGCGCTCTTCCTCTAATCCGCCCTCGTTGATCGCCATTTCGTTCGGGAACACGCCCTCTTCCCATGCTGGCATAAAGACGGTGTCGAATTCCAACCCCTTGGCCGCGTGCATGGTCATGACCGCAACCGACCCGTTGTCCATGGCGTTGTCATCGTCATCTTCGGTCATCATTAACGCGGCATGTTCCAAAAATTCGGCCAGATCGTCGTATTTGGAAATGACGCCAACGATCAGTTCGTTGATATTCTGCACTCGTTCCGCCGCATCGATATCTTTGGATTCGTGCCACATTTTCATGTATCCGCTGCGTTCCAGTAATTCGGATGCGGCGGCCTCTGGCCGCATGCCGTTCCAATTGAAATCGAACGCCCGGATAAATTCGTCCGCGGATGACTTTTGTTTGCCGGATAATGAAAGCGTGCGCAGCGCGCCCATTAATGATAAATTCCCCTTCACTTGTGAAGGGGTGGCATCGCCGTCAGGTGATGACGGGGTAGTCATGCGCGCATGATCGCGCAATTTTTGAATCGCCGAATCGCCGATGCCCCGCCGCGGGCGCGATATCGCGCGCAGAAAAGACAAATCGTCGAACGGATAAACCAATAATCGCAGATACGCGATCGCGTCCTTGATCTCCGCGCGATCGTAAAACTTTGTCGCCCCGATCAGACGGTACGGAATGCCGCGTTTGTTGAATTCTTCCTCGAACGCGCGCGACAGCGATCCCGCGCGGATCAGCACGGCGAAATTGGAATACCATACGTTCGCGCGTTGGATGGTGTCCGCGATAATCTGCGCCTCCTCGTAATCCGACGAGGTGGAAATCACATGAACTTTTTCGCCGGATTTCGCATGGGGCGACGCGCGCAGTTCTTTGCCCAACCGGCCCAAGTTACGCCGGATCAGCGAATTCGCCGCGAACAAAATCGCAGGCGTCGACCGATAGTTGGTTTCCAACCTAATGATTTTCGCGCCGGGATATTCGCGTTCGAAATTCAGAATGTTTTTGATTTCCGCGCCGCGCCATGAATAGATGCTTTGATCGTCGTCGCCGACGCAACAGATGTTGCCGTACCCGGCGGCCAGCATGCGGATCAGCTGATACTGCGCGGCGTTCGTATCCTGATACTCGTCCACCATGATATATCGAAACTGCGTCTGATATTTTTGCAACACATCCGGCGCCGCGATAAAAAGTTCCAATGTTTTTAAAATCAGATCGCCGAAATCGACCGCGTTCAGCCGCGCCAATTCGGCATTATACGCATCGTAAATTTGAAAAAATCGTGAATCGTGATTCGTGATTCGTGAATCGTTAGATTTCCCGAATTCTGGTTTTTTATTTTTCTCTTCCGAGATTTTCCGATTCACGACTAACGACTCACGATTCACGATTCCTTTGTCCTTTTCCGCGCTGATTTTTTCGATCCAATCGCCGGCCGGATACTCTTTCTGATCCAGGCCCAGCCCCGCGATGACGGATTTCATCACGGCCTTTTGATCGTCTTCGCCAAAGACCAGAAAATTTTTCGCGACGCCGATTCGTTCCGCGTTCCGACGTAAAATGCGCAGCGCGATAGAATGAAACGTTCCCATCCAAATGTCGCCAAAGGCGACATTTGAGAGTTGAGATGAGTTTGTATCCAAACTCTCAACTCTAAACTCTAAACTCTCTGAAATGCGCCTGCGCATCTCATTGGCGGCCTTGTTCGTGAATGTTAATGCCAAAATCTCCCACGGTTTGGCCAGACCCCTCTGCAAAATAGACGCGACGCGTGCGACCAGAACGGATGTCTTGCCCGTTCCCGCACCCGATAAGACCAGCACCGGCCCCTCGGTCGTTTCGACCGCGCGCCGCTGTTCGGGGTTAAGATTTTTTAAGTAACTAGTCATTAGTCGCTAGTAGCTAGAATTTAGTTTTCTATTGAATCGAATAGTAGTTTTTTATTATACTATGCACAAGCACTAACTTCTAACAACTAGCGACTAATGACTAACAGAATCGTTTGCTTTGATTTGGAAACCACCGGGTTCGATTATGCGCGGGGCGAACGCGTGATCGAAATCGGCGCGGTCGAAATCGTCGACGGCAAAATCACCGACAACACGTTTCACCAATACATCAATCCGGACGGAAAAATCATCTCCACCGATTCGTATATGGTTCACAAACTGTCCAACGCGTTTTTGGCGGACAAGCCGAAATTCGCGGATGTCGCGCAGTCGCTGCTGGACTTTATCGGGGATAGCACGGTCGTCGCGCATAACGGCATCGATTTCGATTTTCCGTTTATCAATGCCGAATTGACGCGATGCGGATTGCCCACGATCCCGCCGGAACAACAGGTTGATTCCATCGTGGTCGCCCGGCACAAAGTATTCGGGCCGAAAACATACACCCTTGATTCTTTGGCCAAATTTTTCGGCGTGTCGTTGGTCGCGCGCGCGGACGCGCACGGAGCCCTGATCGACGCGGATATTTTGGCGCGGGTTTATTTGGAAATCATGGCGTCCGAGACAACCGAATCGATTACAGAGGTTATGGAAAAACAGCATGCGGCGTTTTTGGCCGTGCCGCGTCCCGGCGCCGATTTCCCGCATCGCACCTTTGCCCCATCCGAATCGGAAATCACCACCCATACGGAATTCATTGATAAAAACGTAAAGAATAGTATTTGGTAAAACACCGTACCCATTCACGAAAAACTTGCAATTTCGGATATTTCTTTTATAATGGCCCTATGCAAAATAAACATGCGGTGCTTTCTCAATCCGAATCCTTTTCCAAAAAGAAAGGGGTGTCCGGATTTGTATCCTATGCCTGTCGCTTTGAAGTTTGAATAACGATTCGCAAATCAAAAACAATCATCCTATCATGCAACCATTCAAACTGCGTCAACAATTGACGCCGTCAAAACACAGGAATACACCTATGAAAATCATCATCAACAAAGACATTTTTTCAAAATACGCGCCGCTTAAAATCGCCGTGCTTGTTCTTGAAAAGATAAACAACAAAGCAGACATCGATGCTTTTTTCAATTCCGAATTCGCGATGATCGAAGAATCCGTAAAAAACAAATTCGACGGGGTCGAATTGGCCGGGTATCCGGTGATCGGCCGGTGGCGCGACATCTATAAATCGTTCGGCGAGAAAGACGCGCGATCCTCTATCGAGGCACTGATCAAACGGGTCAAGAACGGCAAGGGACTGTATCGCATCAATCCGCTGGTGGATATTTACAACCTTTGCTCGCTTAAATTCGAACTGCCCGCGGGCGGGGAAGATATCGATGCGATGACATCCGACATGGAATTGACGTTCGCGAATGGCGGTGAAAAATTTCTGCCGCTGGGCGCGACCGCGATCGAAAACCCGAACGCCGGCGAGGTCGTTTATAAATTCGGCGATACGGTCGTCTGCCGGAATTTCAATTACCGCGAATCCGATGTGACGAAACTGACGAACGATACCACGCGCGCGGTTATCGTCTTTGAAGACGCGCTTGGCAACGATGAAACCCTGCGCGCGGCCATGAATTGGATTGGCGACAAGGCCATTTCCCTGTTGGGCGCAACGGTTGTAAAGAGTGCGATTCTGACCGAAGACGAAAACGAAGTTTCGTTGTAAACCCTTTCTATTGACTACCCCGGAAACCTAACGCAACAAGTTGCGAAGGTTTCCGGCCCTTCTAAGAAGGGCATTCGCTGAATCGTTGATCTGGAAGAAATTCAAAAACGTGGGGAGTAAATACCCTTCTTAGAGGGGTCGGAATTCGTTAGCGAACGAAGTGAGCTTAAGAATTCCGGGGTAGTCAAAGCAATTACGTCATTGGACATTTGAAGTGTATAAAAAAAATCCCGCCGAACGGCGGGATTTTTTTCAATACGGAATTTAATATGTAATACTTTTATCACCAAGCTGTGAAATTATCGCGTCTTTAATACCGAGTTTCATCTCGACCTCTTTATCGGGTTTACCAGCTCTTGGGGCGCTGTAAGCAATCGTTGCTTTATCCCCTGATTTTACGATTCTAATATCCGGAATCTCGGAATCTTTAGAATCTGTAGAATAATGACCATTTGTCAAAGTCAAGACTTTGTGAGCAACTGATTTTTCTATAAGTTGCACCGCTGCGCACCCGGGAAACACCTTGGTAAGTTCTATAGATTGAGAGTTTTCCGCCGGCATATATATAACAAGACTACCAGCGATCTTGCACCCTTCACCAAACGGGCAAACAGTTCGGCCGCATTCTAGTGTTTGTTCAAAGTCCGGCTCGTTAGTCACGTGCTCATAAGAATAACTCGTCGCCCGAAGCGTTATTTTATTGATGATGTTCGCATTTTTAACTTCTTGCTCGGAAGCATGTATTTTTGCCATTTTTTATCCTTTTTTTATAATTCTAGATATATTATAATATAAAATATTATTTTGTCAAGTATTTTTCAATCTTTTTATAAACCGCAGTTTTCAGTAACCGGTCAAACGATCGCATCAAAAAATCGCCGCGATTGCGGCGATTTTTTATATTTTGAATTTTTATTCCGTCACGACCGGAAAAACTTTTTAATCAGAAAAGATTTCGTTCTCGAATCCGCAACTGTTTGCGCTTCTTTTGCGACTTTTTCACTTTTTTCATGACATTTTTTAAATTCGCGCAGTTTTTCAAACAATCTGTTTTTGACATCCGAACAAATATCTTCCTTGTTTAGGCCAATGGGTTTTGAAAACAGACCTTCCGGATATATGCTAAGGTATTCGTCACGCCCTACCCAATGCGCCAAAAATCGTGTGCCATCTATATAAACCAGCATCGAGCCATTACTCCATGCCCACTGAATTTTATTGTTATTAAGCGCCCAAGAAATCTTTGCATCAAGTGTTTGAAATTTTTTACCGAAAATCGACATCGCTTGCCCCTTTGTTTTTTACTATATTAACATTAAATGTTAATTTGTCTATAAATATTATGGGATTGTAAACAAAACCAAAATAAAAAATCCCGCCGTTCGGCGGGATTTTTTATTTTGGTTTTTTATTCCGTCACGACGGACACGACCTTGCGGTCGCGGCTGCCGCGTTTGAACGCGACGCGTCCCGGCGCGGTCGCAAAGATCGTATGATCCTTGCCCATGCCGACGTTCAGTCCCGGATGCACGCCCGTGCCCCGTTGGCGAATGATGATGTTGCCGGGAATCACATGTTGACCCCCCGACTTTTTGACGCCGAGTCTACGTCCCGCCGAATCGCGTCCATTGGTCGACGCCGAACCTGCTTTCTTATGTGCCATAATTTGCTCCTTTCAGTCGCAAATCGAGAAACGAAAGACGAGAAACGAAAAACGATTCTTTCTTTTTTTATTCGTCTTTCGTCTTTCGTTTTTCGTCTTTCGATTATCCTGCTATTTCTGTTATTTTTACAACCGTTAAGTGTTGACGATGACCGCGCGTGCGGCGGTAATTCTGACGGCGCTTTTTCTTGAAGACCAAAACCTTGTCATCCCGGGTTTGTTCCAAAATCTCGCCCACAACCTTGGCCCCGTTGATCGTCGGGTTGCCGATGCGGTCGCCGATCATCAGAACATGATCGAATTCGACCCGCGCCCGCGCCTCGCCCGGCAGTTTTTCCAGTTTCAAGACATCCCCAACCGCCGCCCGGTATTGTTTGCCGCCCGTTTGAAAAATTGCATAATTTGCCATAATTTTTACCCCTTTGCATAAAAATTTATGCAATAATGACATAAATTTACCGAAAGTCAAGAAAAAAAGTTCCCCTCCTGTGGAGGGGTGGCGGAGCTGTTTAAGCGAGCCGGGGTGGTCTTTCTCACGATACTAAAAAAAAGACCACCCCGCCGCTACGCGACACCCCTCCACAGGAGAGGAACACAGGTCACCCTGCACTCTATTACCTGATTTTCATTAATCAGCATCATCCAAGTTTCACCCTTTGACCACAGGGAAAGCGCGACGTCGCCGCTGATCCCCTCGTACTTGGCGCCGGATGCCGCCGCCACCGGTATCATCGGGACGTTTTGGCCGTTGATCGCCGTATCCAGCCGGTTCGCATAAACCGAAACCCGGACGGTAAATTGCCCGCAAGAGAGTGTCAGTTTTTTCATCGGCCGCTCGCCACAAGAACAGAGCATAGGTAACAGAGCACAGAGCGCAAGGGCGCCGACGTTACGATTTGAAAAGTATTTTTTTAATTTTGACATTTATGGATGTCATTTTTACGAAATGCTTGGTTCTTGGGCGATCGTTTTGATCATCTCAACCATCTTTTGCATTCGCGGGATCAAGACAAAGTTCAAGACAAACGCATGCGGCGCATCCAAATCGGAAAAACCGGTGGCGGCGCGCTGCAACGTCTGAATATTTGTCCGATTCGCAATGCCCATCATCGATTGAATATAATCTTTGCTAAATCTTTGCAAACTGCCGTTCGGGTCCTCGTTGTCAAAGCCCATGACCGCATCCCTATTTCCAATATCCTCTAAAAATGCCGCATTCTGAATCAGATTTAACGCCTCTTCGTCCAATAATCTTTCTTTGCCCTCCACCTCTTTTAACAGTTCTGCAAGGGATTCGAATTTGCGATTCCCCGGACGGCTAAATAGCTTTTTGACGAAATTTTTCTTTACGGGCGGCGATTGAAAACTTTCGGTCAGTATTTTAAGACGCGCCGCGGCACCGGAAAAATCTTTTCGTATTTCCGCCTTTGTTTTTTCGGTGTTTATCGCCTCTTGCATCATGTATTGTATCTTTGCCGCGTCTTCTTTTTTCTCGACGTACCCATGCGTGGCGACAAAAATCAATATATTGGCGGCGTTTACCATCGTTTGGGTAACCGGCTGCCGAACGAATTCATTGTCATTCGCATCTTTTTCAAACAAGATGCCATACAATTGCTGGTACAGAAACGCCCTGATTTTAGCGGCGTTACTTTTGAAATAATCCGATATCTCTTTACTTTGTTCTGCGGACAAACCGTAATCTTGCGGATATTTAACCGACGCCGCCGGGTTTAAAAATAATTCTGCAATTTGGTTGAAATCATATTCGCCGGCCGCAAAATCATCCATGAACGTGTTTTCCAGGGCCGCCATTTCGGTGCGAACGATATCGACCAGCGCATCGGCCAAACTTTCCTGTAAACTTTGATGATCCATATGCTTTCCTTTTGATCAACCGTTGTTCATCGTTAATGAATTATATCATAAACAGAGCCTTGATAAACATGCCGATTTTTTTCAGATTTTAACAAAGGGTTTTAATCTGGGCCCGGTTTATCCGGGCCGTTTAAAAACGCGCGCAACGCGCGCGTTTTTAAAACACCTGACCCACCACGGCGTTCCCGCTGTCGCCGCCGGTCGATTGATGAAAAGCCGTCGGGCTGTTGGGCCCCTGACCCGGTTTAAAAACCTCGGTAATAATCACGCCAACCGGATCGTTCGAGGCGGCAATCCCCGTCGCGCGGTTGACGCGGACAAAGTTCAGCCCGTTCGGCACCGAAAACGGCTGATCTTTTTGTCCGGCCAATGCGACCGTCATGAATTGGCTGAATACCGATGCCGGGATATAGCTGCCGGCGCCGGTGCCCATCGGTTTCGGAATATCATACCCCATCCAGACGCCGACGACCAGGTCATGCGACATGCCGACGAACCAGACATCTTTGACATCGTTCGTCGTTCCGGTTTTTCCGGCGATGGTGTACCCCGGAACGCGCGCCTGTTTTCCGGTGCCCATTTCGACCACGCCCTGCATCATCGAGACCACCTGATACAAACTCTGCGGATCGGCCAGCGGCGCGTCCTTTTCCGGTTTGGCCGGCGGCAATAATCCGTCGTTCCATTTCATCGATTGGTCCGCCGGCGTCGCCGTGTCGTCGGAAACGGGAATGACTTTGCCGTATCGATCCTGAACATAGTCGACCAGTTTCGCGTCATGCCGGTACCCGCCGTTGATGAATGCCGCATACCCCAGCGTCAGTTTCTGTAACGTCGTTTCCCCGGCCCCCAGCGCCAGCGACAAGTTATCCGCCGCCATATCCGCGGGATACACGCCGAATTGTTTCGCGGATGCGATCGCGTTCGCGACGCCGATGGATTGCACCAACCGCACGGTCGGCACGTTCCGCGACTGTTCCAAACACAGGCGCAGCGGCACCAATCCCAAAAACTTTTTATCGTAATTTTCCGGTTTCCATACCTGATTTCCTTCGCGGATGCCGACGATCGGCGCGTCCAATAATAACGAGACGGGCGAATACTTTCCGCCGGCCAGCGCCCCCAGATAGACGAACGGCTTGATCGTGGAACCGATCTGACGATACCCCTGGGTCGCGCGGTTGAACGAAGATTCCGCAAAAGAATAGCCGCCGGTCATGGCCAGCACGCGGCCCGTATGCGGATTGATCGCGACCAACGCGCCCTGGGCCCGAACGGTGCGTCCGCGGTTATACCCGTCCAGCGCGGATTTCAGCGCGCGCGCCGCCGCGCGTTGGAAATCCGGATTGATCGTGGTTTTGATATACAGACCGTCATTATATAATGTATCATGGCCGATTTTGTTCAACAAATCGCGGCGCACTTCTTCGGCAAAATATTGGAAATCGTCGGCCATCTGACCCATGAATCCGCTATTGATATTCAGCGGTTCCGCCGACGCGGCCTCCATCTGGACCCGGGTGATATACCCCTCGGACAACATGCGGCGCAACACGTAATTCCGGCGGTCGACCGCGCGGCTGGTGTCGTTCGGCGCCTTTGGCAATGATGCCAGAAACGCGGCCTCGGACAATGTCAGTTCATTGACCGGTTTGTTGAAATACATCAATGCCGCCGACCCGACGCCGTATGCATGCGCACCCAAAAAGATCTGGTTCAGGTACAGCGTGATGATATGCTGTTTCGAATACGCGCGTTCCAGTTTCAACGCCAAAATCATTTCCTTGATCTTGCGCGACAGCGTGCGGTCGTTGTTCAAAAAGAAATTCTTTGCCACCTGTTGCGTGATGGTCGACGCGCCGGAAAACCGCGTGGGCCCGCCGAACAGATGAATGACATTGTTCGCGGCGGCGCGGGTGATTCCCTGGACATCGATTCCCGGGTGGTGCCAGAAATTCTGATCCTCGGCCGCGACGAACGCGTTGATCAGTTGCGGCGGCATGGAATCATAATCGATGAACACCCGCCGTTCGTTCGCGTATTCGATCAGCAGCGACCCGTCGGCGGCATACAGCCGCGTCGCGACCGGCGGCGCGTATGTGGCCAAATCTTTATAATTCGGCAGATTTTGCCCGTAAATGATGACCATCGCGGCCAATCCGACCATGACCGCGGCGACGGCCCAAAAAGCGCCCAACGCGACATAGCGCAGCCATTTTTTTACCCGCATCCAAACAGAAATTTCATTTTGCATAGGTTAGAGTATATAATGAAAAAACCGCCAGCGCAAGTATAAGCATTAAACAAGTGAGAGGTAAAATCCCCTTCGCTTTAGCGAAGGGGTGGACGCGCGAAGCGCGGACGGGGTAGTCATTTCAACCAATCAATCGAATCTGCCGGCGGTGCCGTTCCATCTTGGATTCTTATCATCGCACTCTGTAACCGGCCAAGAATACTATCCATATTCTGTTTCACATCTTTATCATCAATGTGCAGAACATACAGTCCCAAACCGATCAGATAATTATTCCGATCGACATCATATTCGCCTTTCCAGTCGTGCGATTGTCCATCAATTTCGATCACTAATTCTAATTGAGGGCAATAAAAATCAACAATATAATTCCCGATAATTTTCTGACGGTCAAAATCCAATCCGAAAAATTGTTTGTTCTTTAATTTATTCCATAACAATACTTCGGAAAGCGTGGAATGCGTGCGAAGTTCACGGGCGCGATTTTGTAGTTTTGGATTGAATGGAAGATTTAGAATCATAACGACTAACCTAAAACGACTACCCCGGAAAACTATGGCATCAAAGATGCCAAGTTTTCCACCCCTTCGCTAAAGCGAAGGGGACTTGGCCCGTACTTGGCCCGATCAAAATTCCCCTTCGCTTTAGCGAAGGGGTGCCGAGCGTAGCGAGGCGGGGTAGTAACCCACACGTTAAACTAGGTTGTGCCACCGGTCACCACGGGTGCCACGCAGACGCCGTTGCTGGGCGTGTAATTTTCAAAACAAGAATATCCAACGATTGCGCAGCCACCCTTGGCGTTACTGCTGTTCACATTGCCGACGGCGGACAGGGTGCAGTCGACGCTCCAGTTAGAGTTATCCGGCTTTTGCAAACATTGCCCCGCAGAATAGCCGTATCCGGGCAAACACACGCATTTGTCGTTGACCATGACGTTCGTGGCGCCTGTTGTCGCATCGACCGTCCATTTCGTGCCGGTGCTATCTTTTTTCACAAACACGCCCGGGCCCATGCCGGTTTGGTTGGCGGCCATAACCGCATACGTGGAATTCGCCGGGCACAGCATGGTCTGATAGAAGATGTTCGACAAATCTTCGATACAGGCTTCGGGATCCGTCGTCGGCACACAGTTGCCGGCCGCCACGGTTCCGGTCGCGCAAGGCCGGCACTTATTCAGATAAGTGTTGCCGTCCATATCCTTGGCCCCCGGGGATGCAAAGATGGCATACGCGCATGTCAGCGCCACATTGCGGCACGCGCCGCGCATGACGTTGATCACGCTGGACGCCGATGCGGCGGACGTGTATTGATTGATCTGGCTGACCTGACCGTTATAACATGTCGCCACGTCTTGCAAACAGGTCTGGGCGTAATTCGATATGGTCGTCACCTGATTCGCCTTGATTTGCACCATCGCGTTTTGCAGGTAATTCAGGATGACGTCGTTCGTCGGATTCCACGCCCCGTTGGCCCCGTTCCAGGTGTACCGGCGGCATTTGTTCATCACCGGGCGGCACAGTCCGGATGTCGCGTCTTCGCCCGTGCCCATCCGATTGATCAGATACCATGCGATGCAATCCCCGTTCGTCTTCAGATTCGATATGTTGCACGACACATTTTGTGATAAGCCTGACACATTGGTCGCGACGGTGAAATTCGTATTGTCGAAATCGGCCATCATCTTTGTGATATTCGTGACATCCTGGCCCAAAATAACCTTGCCATCCGCGTCGATGTACCGTTTGGTGGGATCCAGGCATTTTTCATAATTCGCGCCGCAGACCATGTCGTCCGTCATGCATGTGGCCAACGCCCCGACGCATGCCTTTTCATCGTACGCATTGTTGTTCTGCAACACCTGCAACCGCGCCTGTTGCAGCATTAGCGTGGCGGAACGCACGTTGGTTTTCAGCGTATCGTTCATCTTGGTCAGGGTGGCCACGTACGTATTGCAATCCTTGTCGATCATCATGTCGTATTGGCCGGTGACAAGGGACGAGCTGGCCCCGGCTTTCACGCACGTATTCAACACGTTCGCGCATTTGTTTTTCGCCGCGGAATACAGCGATGCGCCGCGCAGGTTGGAAAAAGTCGAATTTCCGCCCAGCAGCGAATCCAAACTGAACATGTCCGACGCGTTCGACGTATCCGAAAAGTCGATGTTCATCGCGGTCAGATCGATGGTATTGTTGGCGGGGGTATCGGATCCGGACGTGCTGGGAATTGTGATCATGTTCGCGATGGAATTCAGCAGTGCGCGGTTCGCGGTCGTATCCGTCTGGCCCTGCATGGCCTGCTCCGCCTCGGTCGCGTTCATGATGGCGCGGATTTCATCGGCCGATAGCCCGACATAGCGGATGTTCTGCGCGACCTGGTTCAATTGAGTATTCGCGTCCTTGACCGCCTGTTCGGTTTTGGTATAGGTGCTGATCCGGTCGCTGCATGAACACCGCGCCTGATTCTTGTCCAACACATTACAGAACTGATCCATGCAATCCGCATAGTTCTGGACGCAACTGGCGCTTAGATCATTTATCGAACTTAATTTGTCCGTGACCGCCTGAACCGATACGCCGGAATTGATATTGGCCGCATCCGTGGTCATCGTCGTCGTGCTTGGCCGGTTCGCCACCGGAACCGATCCACCGCCCACATTGGTCGCGAATGTCGACGACGCCCGCGCGACGACGGCGGCGCGGCCCGAAACCGCGTCGCCGGCATTCGACCCGGGCATCATGGCGGTGCCGGGCATCGCGGCGCGGCCGCCGACCTCGGCCACTGACGGTCGCAACGACACGCCGGCCCGGCGGACGGCGGAACTTTCGTTCGCGATGCCTTTTTCATTCGGATGGAATTCCGCGCGTTCGGCCGTTTGGTTGTTATTCTGGACGGTCTGCCCGGCGGCGGCCCTTGACACGGTTGGGGCGGACGTGATCACGCGTGGGGCGGCGGAATTATCGCCGGTCGCGCGCGGAACCGCAACGCGCGAGGCGACGGATGTGACGGCCTGTTGCGCGACGGTTTGTTGGGCGTCAACGTCCCCCGTTGCGGCGCGCGCGTTCGTGACGGATGTGATCGCGACGCGGGATGGCACGGCGGCGCGGGCCACCGGGGCGCCGGATGCGACGGAATTATCAATAACCGGCGGGGTGGTATCGGTTGGCGGCGTCGGGGCTGGATTTTGGTCGTGCGCGGCGGGCGTTGGCGCGATCACGCGCGTCATTATGCCGGCGCGGGCGATGGTCGGCGCGGCCGGTTGCGCGGCGGCGGTTGGCGCGGTCGCCGGTTGGTTCGTTTCGGTCGCGGCGGCGGCCAGCGCGGCGGCAATCTGGGCATTCAGGTCAATCGTGGCATCGTCCGCCACGGCGCCGGTGACGCAAAGTGCAAATAGAAAATAGCAAATAGCAAATTTCTTCATTTACTAAACTTTTTCATCCGTTTACCAATTGCCTTTTGATCAATCCGTAACGAACCCGATTTTTCTTTTCGCGACCGGTTCCGGGCGACGGGTCAGTTCGTTCAAAACCGCGATGATATCGTTTATCGATTTCGCGTGTTCCCCTAGATGCAAATTCGTGTCATCGATATGCAACATCAGAACTTTTTCCAACCGTTTCAATTCTTTTCCAATATTTTTCGGTTCCGCAAAGTACCGCCGCGCCGCGACAAATGTCCGCATAATGGAGATATTCATCTTTATCGCGACCGGACTGCGCAATACCGAAGACAGCATCGCGACGCCCTGTTCGGTAAAAGCATACGGCGGTGTTCTGCGTCCACCCATTATCGATGTGTTGAATGGCGACGCGCTTTTGGAATCGGAACTTGAAATCACAAATTGTGATATCAAGTTGTCAAATTCTAATTCTGTCAATTGAAACATAAAATCTGATGGGAACCGTTCAGCATTTCTTTTTACTGCCTGGTTCAGGGCTCTTACCTCTATCCCGTATGCAAAAGCCAAATCCGCATCCAGCATGACTTGCATCCCGCGGATTTCATGGATCAGATGGCGAACGTTTCCGACTTTTTTCATTCGATGTCTATCTATTGGGCGATAACCAACGCGGTCCAGTTGCGAATACCCCATCCGCCGGCGCCATTGTTCCCCAAGATCTGACGGATGCAGAATTCGCGGATCTGGTACGAATTCCCGGTCGCCGGAACGACCGACGCGTTGGCGGGCAATCCGGAATTGTCGGCCAAGATTTCGCCCAGCGTCACGATATTGCGGCACGTGTTGACGGTCGGGTCCGCGCTGCTGACGCAACCGGACGTCACATCGGGCTTGTCGATGACGGCGTTGACCACATTGATGCCGCTGGTCGGGTTGCACATCATGGTCTGATAGCAATGCGGGACGTTCGCGATCTGGGCGCAATACGTTTTGATCCGCGCCGTGGTCCACGTCGGCTGGGCCGTATTCTGGGTCGTATAGCAATCCAGCAATTCGGACAAGCATTGGCTGAAATTCGTTTTCGCGTTCGTGGCGTCGGTCGCGATCTGGGTCGCGGCATCGGTCGCAAATTGCAGACGCTTCTGTTGCAACGCCTGGGTCGCCGCGATTTTCTGATACTGGACAGTCTGGACCTGGGTCTTTAAATTGTCGCTGTACGCATCGCAATCGGCGTTCGCGTCCAGCGCATATTTCTGCAAAATCGACCGGCGTGCGTCCGCGACCGGCTGACGCAGCGTCGTATACGGATCGGTGCCGCTGGTGTACCCATAGCACGCGGCCGAGGCATTATTGCTTGACCCGCCGGCGGTCGACGGCGTCGTAAAGCTGACGTCGTTGTTGCTGACCGTGATAAAGCTATTGTAATTGAACGGGCCGTTGCCGGATGCCGTGGTGCCGTCCGGGCTGGTCTTGTGCGATCCGCACGCCTCGAAAATGCCGTTAAAGCAGGAATCCAAAACACGGTTGCACACGTTGTTATGCGCATACGCGAACAGATCGTACCCCCACGTATTGGCCAAGGTGTCGACCGATGTCGTCGATAGATTGACGGCGGTTCCGGTCATCCCGCTGATGCTGGCCAGCACCTGGTTGACGGTCTGCATCGAATTGATCAGCGCGTTGTTGTTCGCGGTCGTGATCGTGTTGATGCTATTGATCGTCGACGCGTATTGCTGCAACGACGCGATGATGTCGGAACTGGACCCGTTTAACGTGTCGACCCAGTTCGTGCCGCCCAAAGAAGTGTCGGTACAATAGGTGGGCGCGACGGTCTTGCTGCATGTGTTTGCATCGAACATGTTATGCGATTGGCACCATGCGGTCATCTGGTCGGGCGTTGACCCGTTCGTGGTCATATCGTGCCATGCCGCGCAATTCATGACTTTTTCGGCGTCGGTCAGCGTGAACGCGGCCGATACGTTCCGACCCTTGCTGGCGATGAATAACGCCAATTCGCCGGAAATCTTGATCAGATCCTGTTTGGCGGCATCCAGTTGCGTTTCGGTATCTGCGAACGTTTTGACGCGGCCGGCACAGGCGCAGCGTTTTTGGCCGGGTTTGCGCGCGGTGCAGATTTCATCCATACAGGTATAGTACGAATTCAAACAATTGCTGTACGCGTCGGCGGAAATGAGCCCCGTGTTCGGATCGATGATGTTGGAATACGACCCGGTGTACAGCGCGCTGTATAATCCGGACGTGCCCGTGCCCGCGACGCCGGCGCGCGGAACGACCATGGCGTTTCCCGTCACGCTGACCCGGTTGGCGGATGCGACGGGGGTACCGGCCCCGGCGGCGATCATGCCAACCCGCGCGGTGACGGCGCGCGTCGTATTTTGGGACAGACCGCGCATGGAAACGGCGCGGGTGGCGTCCGGGGCCGCGTTACCCGCACCCGGGGCGACCGTGGCGCCCCCGCGCGACGCAACGGTCCGCGGCGACGTCTGCGTTCCGGCGGCGCCGGCGGCGCGGCTGGCCGTTGGCGTGGCCGGTGTGGCGCCCGCGCGCGGATTAGGGCCGGTGTACGCCGGTATTGCGGGCGCCGGCGCGATCGGATCGGCAAACGCCGACACAGCCACCAGCCCACAGCCCATAGCCAACAGAATGGATTTGAAGAATTTCATACGTCTCCCCTTAATATAACTTCTTAAATTATAGCATAGATTTGGAAAAATAAGAAAGGGAAAAATTGAATAATCCCCGCATGCGAAGCATGCGGGTCGCATTAAGTGTCATCCCCGGAATTTCCGCAGCGCGCGGACACCGGGCCCCGACAAAATCGTAAGATTTTGTTGGGTGGTCTTCGCGCGTCCAGGAAATATCCGGGGAACCCGTGGATTCAACCGTGAATTAAATAGGCGAAATATCCGGGGATCTCGTCGATTCAACCGTGAATTTGTTCTTTGCTATTTGCTAATTGCCGATTGCTATTTTATAATCCCCGCATGTCATCGGAATCGTTTGAAAAATTTATGGAAAATCTATCCGCGCATCACAAGGTCGAGGGCACCCTGACCGGCTATGAAAAATTCGGCAATAAAACGAAAAACGCGCGGCGGAAAATGGTGGCGGAACATGCCAAATCGTTGAAATCGGCGCCCGCGACGCTGGACCTGCATGGCCGGACGGTGGCCGCGGCGGAAAAGCTTGTGTCGGATTTTATCGGTAGGGCGGCCAGGCCCCTGGCCGCCGATCACGGCGCGCAGAGCCTGCGCGCCCTACCAACCACCGTTATCATCATCACGGGCCGATCCGGAAAATTGCGCGCACTATTCCCCGAATGGGCGACCGGGTTTTTGGCGCCCTATATTTCATCCTATCGCCTGATGCCGACCGGCGGATCGTTCGAAGTGGTCTTAAAGAAAAAACCGGCCGCCGCATCGGCGTAAAATAAAAAAAATTCCCGAAAATTCGGGAAATTTATTAATTATTTTTTTGCAACGACGACGCTGTCGACGATATAGTCCTTCAATAAAAAATTTTTATTCTTTAATTTTTTGTAATAGATTTTTGCGACCTTTCCCGAATCCAAAAGTTGCTGGGCGCGGAAAAAATGGATTGCCTCGGCGCCGTCCGACAGTTTCAGGCCGATGCTTTCTTCGGGCAATCCATCCACGCCGTCCAAATCGATATTCAGCATGCCGTATTCGCACGGGACTTTCGTGCTGACAACTCCGGTTCCAACGACGGGGGTTGTGCTCACTTTTGTGCCGGACATAGAGGTCGCCGTGCCGATGGTTGTCACCGCGCTGGTTTTAGATTCCGTTCCTTCGACCACAACGGCGGAAACGACCGTGCCGGATTTATGCTCGGCATCATCTTTATGGCCGCATCCCGAAAATACCAACATCAGCATCGGAACCCAATAGCGCAGATTTTTATAATTCATTTTACCTCCTGTTCTTATCGATATTTGTATACTTCCCGGCATACGGCGCAGGTTTGCGGGCCGATCCCCTGAATCGATGCCAAAACTTCGTCTGAAATGTTGCCCGAAAAAACCAAACACCCGGCGGGCAGGCCGTCGCGTTTTATCTGACGGATGTTCTTGGATTCAAGATAGGTTTTAATCATATTGACCACAAGACATTTTTCATACATGTGTATAGAACCCGGCAGTTTTTTGTTCGGCACCATTATCGTCGTCCCGTTGGCCGCGGTTATTTCTTTAAAATTTATTTTATTAGATTTGGAAATCAAAGACATGCACCATTGGTCGCAAAACGCCAGCTGTATGCCGTTCAAAAGCGTAACATGCCCGTCCGGCACCTTTATGGTTGGCCGGTTGATTTTTACCAATCCGGAAATAATAAATTCTTGTGGCATGCTTGTTCCTGTTTTTACACCAGGATTATAGTATAAGTATCGTATTTGTCAAGTACAACAAAGGAGAATTCCAGCACAACGGCACCGGATTTAATCGCCCGCGGTTTGCGCGGCCATTTTCCGGGCCAGGTTGATTATCATCGGCGCCAAACTACCGCTATGTTTCCCCTCGGTTTCGGTCGGAACGTTGTGGTAAATAATATCCTCGATCTCGGTTTCGCTTCTGATATTTTTATCGGTAATTCCCCATCCGGAAAGATCCAATTTATAATTATTTTCACGAAAGAATTTTCCAAACTTACGATTACCGGCGGTTTGCGACAATAATTGACTCCACACGATCTGCCATTCTTCTTTGATGCCGGTTATTCCGTAATCCTGCAACTCATGGGTAAATTCATGCAGAAAACTTTTTACAAACCAATCCGGCCGGCCCGTCGGACCGTATTCGAACCGATCGCTGTAATGTCTTGCCACCATGGGCTGATCGACAAACTTCACCTCTTTCGGATCCAATCCGAAAACCTGCGCGGCGTTTTCCGTTAATGCGGTCAGGGCGTATTGCTCTTCGTCCCACGTTACCGTTTCCCGCGCCAAAATCGTGGTCAATTTGCGATCGCTTTGCATCCGGTCGCGCACGGAACCCAATAGTTTCCGTTGAAACGCGTCGCGCGCGGCAATGTCATAGCCGGTGTCCAGGGTTTTATA
>JGI20166J26741_10766669_pt1 | contig 29933 bp, 13 predicted proteins | sample TergutCu122P5_FD_26741 | JGI IMG/M metagenome (IMG submission 26741)
ATACAAGCAGCATATGGTACCATCACTCTCTATAAGAGTCCTGGTGGCCTGTCGATACGCAGCTAGAGTGAGAACTGACTGTAGGGGGAAGGTTGTTGGTGGGTGTCTTGATGCTCAAAACATGTAGAGGAGAAGAGTATTGTATGAATAAATAATAATCAGAGCATCAAGTTGGTAACTAATATATAGTCAATTCATGATGCACGGTCAGAAAAACGTTAAGTTGTATTGATGTTGTGTGAGGAGTGCATGGACAGAATGCATCAGTTTAAGATTGTTACTTCATGCTGTTTTTATGCATGTGATTAACTTGTTGTCTTGTATGATATTCTGCATAGACGAATATCTGAGAGTTCTCACTTTTCACGTCCATTTGGGCATGATGGAGGTGGTCCAACATCTTGGCGACGCAGTATCAGCAGAGATGTTTCAGATGGTGATAGTTTCTACAGTGAGACAGGTGGTGGAACACTACCAAGAGGTCAGTATGTATGTACTTGTTTTATGGTGTTGGGAGATACACCAGAAACATTGTATTTTGTGTGGAATATAGTGTGTTATCCATGTATTTTATTTAAGGAGGAGTGCAAACTTTTGTATATATAGTACCAACCTCTAGAAGTATATTTGTTCATGCAAAGCAGGAAAATTAAATGGAGACTTGTAGAAATTTAGTGGTAATTTGTGCTGAGTACTGTTTTAACGTCCAAATCTATTTAGATCTTAATAAATGCTTGGTCTACTTTGTTGGTAGAAGGCTTGATAACTTTGTTACTTTCTTGAGACAAAAATGTTTAGATGAAGCTAATTGCAGATTTTTAATTGGACTCCCTTTGTTAGTACTCACTAGGAATACATACAAGAAATACAACACTTAAATAATTTTTAACATCCAGTAATATCACAGTGACTAATGAAATACTGTGCTTTAACTGTTGTGAGTACACCCAAACTAAACCAGAAAATGAGCTTTATATTTCCATGGCATTAATATGTTTATATTACTGTAGGTTAGTAGGACAATGAAATGCAAGTTGGTAGTTACAGGCTGACATCAGAATGGGATGGGCGAGGCAAGATTCATACAGAACTTTGTTAACAGATGTCTCTTGGAAATCAACTCTACTAACAAACTGAAGGAGATGGGAGGACAACATTAAGATGGAGCTTGGAGAAGTAGATTGTAAGAATTATAGGTGGATGCTACTGACTTGGGTTTCATACAGAATTTTGGCAGGGAAGTCTGTAGATGGACCATGTGGAATGTGAAGGAGGTGGGAAAGTAACAAGAGAATGAATATTGGGATACAGGTTATGATGAGACAAGGTGGATGGAAGGGCTAATGGTGGGTTTTTGGTATTAGTTTCTTCTTGTACTTGTGGGTGAATTTAATTTCATTGCTTTTTTCATGTCATCCTCTAGTGTATGATATTACTGATATACATGAGAGAAGAACTGAGAGTTTCTCAGTTTCTGACATTTAAGTGTTCGTACTTTTTGTCTGAAAAGTTTGTTATTCCAAAATTTAATGGTGTAATATACACTTCAGTCTGTTATTTTTGTCTATAGACTCCCCTCCCCACCTCCTTAGTTTTAACTCATAATAACTGGGGACCTATTTTGAATTGAAACCTTGTCGTTATCTTATTTTGCATATGCTTGCATATGAGTGAAATATATGGATTTAATACTGAATGACTGCAGTATACATAGGAAACTTGAATTGTTTTTCCGAACAACCTTGCAATTAGCAACATGAATATACAGATGTTGCAGAGAGAAAAAGTTACATTTAAGTGTTTGTTGCTACAGTTTGTAGTGTGATTTAGAAGTTAATGTGCAATTTTTATGAGGCAGTTATTCATGGTTCTTTTATATTCAACATAAGTCATATCATGCTTTTTTATAGCACAGAGCACTGTTTTATTTTTCAGGAATGTGACTTACCTACTGGTATTTGAAGTTTAAGTGGCAGAGACTTGGCACTCCTTGGGAGTAGTGTGTCACTGACACTTAAATTATGTTTGGTAATGCACAATGCATGTACATGTAGGATATTTTTTGTTTTGTTTTTTGAACTTTTAGCATTTTGTATTTCTCTTGTTTTTTGGACTTTTTAACATTGTGTACTGTTGTAAATTCTAGGTGAAGCAGTAAAGGAAAAATGTTACTTCCTTTATCAAATTTTTGTTCTTTGGTGGAAATTCAAGCCTGTCACCGTCTCTTTTGGAAAATTTTATTTTTTGTTCCTGTTGCATGGGAATTGTGTTGTTATTTTACTTTTCTGGATGTGTTAAAACCTTCTGCTAAACTTTAATAATAGCCATTCAGGAATTCTGTATGGTAATAGAATCTTTTCTAACCCTGTGTTCCTGTGTGTGACTTGTTTGGTAGATAGTGGAGACAATTGAAATGGTAATTTGGAGGTCATATGCATAAGCATTATCCAAGAAAGTAAATAGCCAAATATCAGGATTAAGGTTGCTCAAGAGGAAATACTGTGACATTAAATGAAAGAAAACTAATGCCTGTGACTTTTTTATCACACAAATAATGAGCATATTGGATATGAATGTGTAGGAGAGGGGAAAAGAAAGTGGAAAGTGTGACACTTAAGGAAGTTACAGTTGGAGAGTTCAAGTCTCCTGGAATATTGTGCCATGTTGACTGGTAAATAGTGACTAGTGTTCATGGGATTAGAGTGCCTTCATGTTCAGGGTTAGCAGTCCAGAGTGGCTGTGCTGGAAGATATATAGGTAGGGGAAGATGAGTTAGCAAATGGATGGTGTGCGTGTTGGTGTGGTGGACTGAAGGGATGGTCTGTGACAGGAGTGGCTAGGTGTGACATCTGGAGGGTAAAGCTATGCATTGGTTGGAAGGGTGGGGAGTGTATTCTTTTTATTGATGCTTACAAATGCTTAGATTGTATAGCATCAGTGGGGATTCAGTAAAGGTAGGGAGTGTGTTGAAGTGATACTGGCAGGGACAATAAAAGTAAAATTAAAATAAAACAATAACAGTAAATAAAGTCAGTAACTTAGACATGAAGTGGCCTGGGCTTTGCTGGCACCTGTAGGTATCCACTGAGGCTACCTTGGGGTGGTCTGTGATACAGTTGTGGTGGTTATATTCTGTAATGTGTACACATAATGACTGAACAACAAAAGATTCTTATAACTTATGTTGTCACATGATTTCAAGGTCAATTACAACCTAATATGTATCATATCTGATGTGTTAGTACAATACACAACAATAAAACCATCTGTCAGTACACAGCACTTTATTATAGTAACCTAAAAAGCTAAATGTTTCAGCTATATGAGACATGTAACTTTGTTAGATTGCTATAGTAAAGTGTTGTGTATTGATGGAGTGTTTTATTTTGCATCAATTCCAGCTGTTTTTTGAATTGTATAATCCTGAAATCTTGCAACTGTTAAAGTTTGTTGTTTGGATATGAAATTGAATCCCATACATTTTAAACATACAGTAGAAAATATAGATACACTTCAATACCATGTCTTACATTTTCACTAACTAATGCTATTCATTGGCAAGGATATGTTTTTGCCCTCCTTGTTGATGTCACTATTAAGAAATAACAATGAAATCAAGAAATTAACATCTGCTTATGTGATTAAAGAGAAAAAGGACATTAGGAAAGGGGGATTTGAAACATATAAAAAAACTCTACATAATACTTGCATGTTGCTTCAGCAGCCCAAGCTACTGTACTGTACATATTGGCCAGAAAAGGTGCAAATTTTATAACATCTTTGGGTGTTCTCTATTAGATCTGTATTAGGCAACAGACTTTTTGAATCAGGTATGTGGAGTTTCCTGCTCTTGTAATTGAACTCAGAACCTGTCAGTTTAAAAATGTACTATAATTAAATGTAAAGCAAGTATTTTAAACCTAAATGTCACTGTGATTATTGCTAGTGTTCTGTACAATAATTGGTATATTTGTTTAAATATTTAGCTTCCTTTGTACTGTATAGATATTCAGCTTGCATATTGTAAATTTAAAATAGTTTGCTGTATTTCCTCAAATGCCTATGCCTTTTTTCTTGGTAGTAAGTTTTGATTCTTGCTAATGTTATTGCATATGAACCACACTAGTCAGCTACTGCCATCTTGTAATAAGACATCATTTATGCTAAATATGAAGCCATGTGGGTATATGGACAAGTATGAATGGAACATGAAAATTAAATTAAGTAGAATTAATGTTTTTGATGAAGAACTGTTTGGAGTGGAGGGTGAGAGATAAGCACTCATGCCCGTTTAAGGCTAAGCTCAGAATCTGAGAAATTTTATGTATGTATGCCTAATAGGCTACATACTATACATTGTTTTAGTATTGTAACTTCTTCTGATATGTGCAGTTTTGAAGTAAGAAATAAGATTATAAATTTTTTGCTGCCATCACTTTGATGTAGAATGGTTTGGTATACTTTATTGGTAGTAAGAATCTAACATATTACGTATAATTTTTGTGAGGTCATGAGGTGAAAAGTATCTGTATTTAAAAATCCTTCATAATTCCATTAAATTCATTTCAGTTCAAATTGGTTCATTTCCTTTCAGTGCAGTTCAGTTATTGTTTATTAAAGTGCTGAGTTAACACCATAGTGGCCAATAACAGAATCACTACAAACATACGTACAACAACAATGACCATGGAACAATGGCACAAAAACATGCATATGACAAAATTGACAAAGAAAGAGGGACACAAAAGTGACTTAAGTTACATAGTTATCGGGTTTCAAAATGATGATAAAATTATGGCACTTAATGTGAAATATGGCTTGCCTTCTGAAGATATCACCATTTCTTCAAACCGGATTTGTTGCTGATGCATACCTGTCAGAAGGACAGTTCACAATATGAGTGGACATTAAACATGCAGAAGTCCCTGAGATTCTGAGAAGGAATGCTAAGATCTGCGATGTCCACAGTTGGACAAAATTTGGAACTCCAACAGCAGATATTGTATCATATTTAAGCCTTCTGTCGTGTAAGGTCTATAAATTAGGAAGTTGAAGTGCATTAGCGTAACTATAGCCATAATGGTCCTGGGAAAAAATTATTGTTACAAAGAGCTGCGAACTTCTGCCTTATGCACTCAAATTTTTTGGCATAGGAAGGTGTAATTGAGTTCTTTATAACAGACATGTAGAACAATAATGGTTTGAAACGGTTTGACATAAATGTGTAGTTGCCATGACAGTATAGTTTTTTTTTTTTAACAGTTATTCTGTAGTTTGCCACATTTGGAAAGAGTTGAAATTTTAGAATGACTGGCATTGTTTGTTGATTGTATCAGAAATGGTATAGTCATTTTGAATGATACTAATTCCTGTATTTTGCGTAGATTGTCAAAGGGGGTGAAGCATACATCTTTATTAGCAGCTGAATCTGGAACTCTGATTTTGATAGACCCATATGAGCCATGATATTTATACATGTTACATATCTTGCAGTTATATGAGGATATTACTTCCTGTGTCTGAGGCCGAATTATATTATGACCACTAAAAGTTAAAACTGTGTCCTAAAACCTAATGAAATACATTTCACACAAATTTACAGTACTCACCTACTTTGACCAAACATGCTCAAGTGTAATGTAGGTTGAAACATTTTAACATTGGTTTGGTATTAAGATGTAATCATGCCTGTAGGTGATATTATCTCTAGAGCATTTTGGAGGCTTGCTTCCCCTTCCATCTATGAACACCAAACAGATGAAAAGGGGAAATACCTAGTCTGTCCTTTCCTTCCTTACTTTTCACCTGAAGACACAGCCAACCTCTGAAGTCCTATATACAATGAACACTGTCCAGACAGTATTGTTACACCATGTTTAGTTGTGACAATAAAAGGAATTGTTATAATTAACAATTTGAAGTCTTTTATATACATTCATACAATAATATGTTGGTTATTTATAACTTGTAAGTGAGGTTTCAGAAATCCCAACCCTATCTTTGCTCATTTGTGTTAGATGGTTGCCTCTGCCATGCAGTGTAAGTTCAACTGCGGCATGAATGTCCGCAAGATAATTTGAATAATCACACAGTAATTGCTTTTGCACATAGTATCATGCATCCAGTTGGAGAAAAGCAGGCAACAGGTGGGTTGTGAACACTTTGTAGGAAATATTGGTGTGTATTGCCTCTTGCAGGTGAATTAAATGTAAATTTACAAGTCTTGTGAATCTGGGAAGTTTTTAAAATTTTTCTTGGTTGGCATATTGATATCTTTCGGTATCATTGACAGATAACATTTTCATGACTGAACCATAACATGTTTCATGTGCCTCACTAAGTTTTTTATAAACCATCATTCAGAATATCATGCAGTTAACCAGTTGCTGTTTCTGTGGGATATTTTAAAGATTTGCTGTCACTCAAAATATCATGATACCAAACTTTGTCATCATCATATCAAGAACTGCTAATATTCACCTTTGAACAAGAACCTTGTGAATGTTTATGACATACACATATGTATGTTTTGGCATATATTCATCTTCATGTCACCCAAACTGTACATAAGTAGACACATATGCATGTGCACACTTATGCATATGCACAAAAAACAGGTGTGCACTGACACGAATCATTTCTTATACATGATGTACAAGATTAAAAAAAGGATGTTATCAACCCTTGCTTTGAAGACTTTTAAGACCACTTCTGTGGCAGTTAGAAACTTACTAGACAGTGGTGGGGACAGCCTCTTATAACTGATAGGTTGCCTCTGTTTTCATTCTAAGGCTAAGTTTGACAAAGAAGAAATGACAGGTGGGATTAGTTTCATAACAGACACCCATGGTTTCAAAATTTCGGTTCTGAAGTCTTGATGGAAGTATGGCAGATAGTTCACTGTACCTTGCATTGTCTTGTGTTTGTTTGTGGCTTGTTTGCAGCGAGCGTTCGTTTGACTGTGCATGTCCCTGGGGGTGGACGGGGCAGAGGCAGAGGAGGGGCAGGGGGTGCATCAACCCCTACCACCACCACCACCACCACCCTGCCCCACCTCCAACACAAGGCTACCACAACAGCAACCTATTAGTAGACACTTCCATCACCAACTCCATCACCACTACTATACTACTACTACTGCTACTGCTACTACTACTGCTACTACTACTGCTACTACTGAGCCTGGGGAATGAAAACTGTGTACCTCTATTAATGTATGTACTGCTGAATTCTTTAAGCATAATGTTCATCTGTCAGTAGAAATACTTCGGACAGATGTGTTTTTCGTGTGTGTATCTATTATGTGTAGTTTTGATTTCATTACATGTTATGTGCAACTCATATTCTAACACAGTAGACCAAAGACACACAGTTTATACATGGATAATTTGTGTGTTTCTGTGCTAACAGGACATTGCAATCTCTAGGCCTTCAGTAGAATGTTGTAGTCAGTCACCTTATGAATTAATTGTTAGTTTAGTTTTGTTATATGTTACAGGATGTTGGAACCCATGTTTCTTTCTTAAGACTATACTATTAATATTTGTGTATGATTACTGTCTACTACAACTTAAAATTAACAGATGCAGGTTAAGTTTTACACATTAAAATGGATTAAATGGCAATGTGTTTCAGCATTTCTACTGTCATCAAAACATCGAATTTACATATGTAAATGTGAAAGGACTACTTTGTCTATCCATGCAAGCATTTCTTTTTATGAAAACAGTATTTTGCTAAGGTCCACTGTTCAGTTTTGTGATTAATATAGCGCCAGGTGGGTCACAAGACATGTACTCACACTTCCCCTGTTTCCTGTCCCCACCCTCCACCCATTTCTTTTGTAGCTAGGCTGTCCATGTCTAGACTATATAATGGTGATGGTAGGTGCATGATTGTGAACATACAGTACTGGTGGAATTGATGGGAAGCTGAAGTACTTGGAGACATCACCCAGTGCTACTCTGTTCCTCACATAAGACCAGTTCTACTTATTGAATGGATGGTGTTTACTTTCATACTGTTGTCTTTCTGTTTTCAGTTCCATATGATGTGTTATTTTAATTGCTTCAGATTTTTTTTTTTTTGTGGGGGGTATGGGGGTGTGCATTGGTGAATTATGTGTATCGGTCAGTGGTCTGCCATGTCATCCAGCTGGCAGTGTGATTATGGACTTATGATAATTAATGTGTCACGTTTTCAGGTACACTTGAGCAATAAGTAACGGATAAACATTAAATTACAGCTCTTTATCTTTGAATTCACTGACATAATCTTTCGGTGTTCGTATGTGTGTGTATTATTTTTATACTACTTACATAGCTACAAGTTCTGTCAAATGGACATAGAAGAAACAGCAAAGTAAATTAAATTAATGTTCTTCCATCTTTACCAGGCAGGCAGTTGGCATGTAGTACATATATGGATGTTTAATCCAGAGATCATGTCAACGTTTGTTCCACACGTAACATTTTAAGATTTCAATTAATTTATGTTTTGATGGGTTTACGCTAATTATTTTAGCACATTTTATTTTGGCCCTGGTCCTCTGTGGTTCCTTAAGTGATGTGCAAATAAATCTGTCAGAGCTGTTCAGAACCAGGCATTGTACATAGAGGTGGGGTCTCATGAAGGTTCATAATTCATATTTGAAGATTTTTGTATGATAAATATTTAACAGAATACAAAAAAAGTAACTAGTACATGTGCCTTATTATTTATTCTCTTGTTTAACATTAAAAGAATGATTTATAACACTGAATTTTAATGTTTGTACTGTTGATTATCTGTGTTAGTAATGAGCAACCCAGTGGCTTGCCAGACACACACTTGTGGCCTGTATGATGTTTTGAACACATGTAACTTATGATTCCCCAGCAGAATGAAAACAGTATTTTTTTTTTTTTAGTGATGTGGTGAAGTGTGCATAAATGGTTAAATTTAGTAAACAACTCAACATATCAAGCTTAGTAAACAACATTTTAGTTGTAACAGTATTGTTGCATATTTCATAGGAACATTGTGTGTTGGAAACTTTCCAACATTTGAGAGGGGGAGGATTGAGAAAAGTACAGAGTAGTAAGCACCAACTTCTCCTTTGCTCTTTAATTTTTGTGTATTGTAATAATAATTATTACTACTGTTGTATTTGAGTCATAATTTTATAGAATGGGAGTCTATTCCTTTAAACAAAGTGTCAGTTACAGTGAGCAACCGATGCCCCAATTGTACTGTAGCAGAGGAAATGGAAAAGACAAAATGATGACAATAATGTGTGGCAAAGGGGTTATAATGACCCCAAATCTCACATGAGTGAAAAGGACAAAAGTGGGAATAGTGCCATCTATAACGGAAGTGCTAGTTTTGTTGATTGTGTTAAAAAATTTGTCTCCAGAAATGATAACATTTGTCCATGAAAGATAAATAAGCATTACACTTGCAGTACTCAGAAACAGCCTTCATGCTGTAAGCCTTGTCTTCAGGACATATTTTACATATTTCTGGCATTATTTATTTATTTATTCAAAATACATTCCATACATCCTAATTGGACAAGATCAACAGATAATGAGAGTAAATGTGTTCCATAACACACATGTCAAATTAAAATATAATAAAATTCATAACTTAATAAATAGGGCCATAAGTATTGTCATAATAAGGTCTGTAATAATTGTAACAATATGCTTATGGTTGCTACAGAACAGGGAACTGGTGACAAAAGAATGTTTGCATTGCCATTTTACTCTGCAAGCATTTCTTGTGGTTGCTTTTTATGTATGTTCGCATATAGTCACAAAAAGTATCTCTTAGCATGATCATGTCTGTCCATCTGTCTGCATGTATCAGCATGGCTCCCCACTGGATGGATTGTACTGATATTTTGTACTGGATACCTTTATGAAAATATTTTGAGAAAATCCAAATGGTTAAAGTTGGACAAAAATATAGGACACTTTACATGAAGACTTGAGTATGTTTCATTTTGTGCTGGCAACATAAATTTGCAGTAAAATTGCTCACTTTATGAGAATTGGTATCATGCTGTTTGGTTAACCAAGGAAGTATGTGCCTTATAAAATGTTTTTAGCTCAACAGACATACTGAAGAGAAGGTATTGTTGCATTTCCATGGCTTTGCATTCAATTTTTATATTATGGACAGGGACGTACATGTATATAGGTCTACAATACAAAGGAAATATTGTTAAGTTTCCATGGGAACAATTTGTAGCTCAGCAACAGTACTAAGAACACTTTATTCCCAACTATATAAATTTGAGTGACATTGTATTAGGGTGAAGGGGTAGCTGAGAAGTTATAAACATTTTGCAAACTCACCACAATGTTACATTATACATATATTGCCTGTGTTGCTACTTTTTTTCAATGCTTCACTTTTCTGACAACTTTACAAAATAAGGACAATGGTAGACATGTTATTTGCATAGATGAAATTTCAGTGTTGTTCAAACAGTGCTTGTCATTGAAGTAATGCATTTCCTGTGACTGCCACTGGTACGAATTGAAACTGTCATGTGTAATATGAAGGCAGAGCATGCACCTTAGGTTGTGTATACCATTACCCAAGGAGTCAGGATAGAGTAGTAAGTAGAGTGACTAGACTACAGGCTGGATGATCTGGGGTTCAAATGCCAGCACAAACAAAATATTTATCTGGGGCTCACCCAGCTTCCTGTTCAGTGGATTTCAAGGGGCTCTTTTGCTGGGGATAAAGTGGTCAGACAGGGCATGAGACTGAACATTCACCTTCACTTCCTGCCAGTGTTAAAAGTGTTTAGAGCTATATGTTCACTTCCCCTTTTTGCTTTCATGATGCATACAGGGACAAATTTACTGTTTTACTTTTACTTTATACGGGTATGCAAACAAATGTTGTATACTGTGCTGTTTTGGAAGTCACAGTTAAGTCTAGTTTCCACACTTGTGGAACATCTGATGATAAAAGCATACAGTCTCTTCATAGGCAACTACTATGTAAGTCCACAACTGGATGACTACCACCACACTTGAAATGTCATGTTGTGTGGCACTCTGAAAAACAATAGGAAAGGCCTGGCAATATTACATAAAATACTGAAGATGGAAAAAGTGGAAAAACAGCATGGCTGTAATGGAAGTGGCTAGATGAGAGAGAAGTATGTATGATCACAGTTCTGCAAAAGAATGTGGAAAGTGAATGAACCTATAAATAAGCCAGCATGCATGGTAGTGTTGGTGGTGGTATGGGGTGGGGGTGTTGATTGGTGTGACATGATGGTCAGCTACCCGGAGTAAATATGAAAAGCTATAACATGGTCTAAGGAGCTTTTCTTTTACCAGATTAATCTAAACCTCCTGAATACATGTGATGTACCTTGTACATTATGCACTCTGGAAAATGTTATCTGTACCAGAATTCAAACTCAGAGTGATCTTCCACCTCTTGCAACATCATCACCAGGTGAGAATATTTAAGGTGGGAGATAGGCTATCCATAAATGATTATCCAGTATGCTTAACAGAAAGACATTTTCTGTCTGTGATTTGAAACACTGGTTGTAAGAGGAGGTACCCTGTTAGCAACTGTCTTGTGTATTTCTTTATGGGAAAGAAGCCACTCTTCATATTAGTGCTGGTATTGTCATGTTTAGTTGTGCATTCACCCATGTTTTGAGAAACAGCACTGTCTCACAGACACTGTGAGGGGAAAGTAGTTCTACAAAATTTGCATGTAGTCTACATAATGTTGTATATGTGAAGAAGATGTCTGTCTACTAGTCATTTCAACCAGGTTTATAAACAGAAGGTAAGACAAAATGTGTAAGATGCCTATATTATAGCGTAGGTGATATAAAAGATTTAAATGTATGAGGAAATATTTGGCATCTGACTGTAAACAGCTTAAAACAAAGCACTTAAAAGGTAAAAAGTGTTTGCTGATGATACTGACTTACTATTATTGAGTCACCAATGTCAATAATAGGTGAACTTCCACATAAATTTCAGATGTTACATGCAAAAGCTTTGAACTCTCACCTTACAACCAAAGAATTCTGCAGGTTTGACTTACTGTTGAAAGAGTTACTTGTTCCCTCTCTGTTCACACAGGTCCATCAAGACTTGACAGTGGTAGCATAAGTGATGATGCTGGAAGTGATTTGAGCAGCTCATATTACTACACACCAAGCACTGCTCGGCGAATACAGTACCACAGGCACTCATCTTGCCAGGATGTAGGAAGTCAGTCAACTATGAATCAGCAAACTCCATCATCAGATCACCTTGTACCCACAAGAAAACTTTCTCTTGGTTCGTTAACATCTCAGGATAGTAATATTCCACATCACATATCAAGAAGATTGTCAACACTTTCCTTGCAAAGTACAACTGATGAGAGGTCTAATAGCTGTTTGTCTAGGAACCATGACTACCATTCTAGAAACTGTAACATATTAAATTCAAAATTTGGAGTTCAAGGAAGAAAAGACAGTCATGACAATTTCATGTTATCTTTGCACAGACAAGATTATTTATCTGATACTGATGAATCCGCTAGAAATCAGACAAAGAAAGATTTTCTTGCTCCAGGTCGTAGATCTCTAAGTTTATTAGATTCAAAAGATAGGGACTGTTTCAGCATTTCTACCCATAGAGCTGGTTCGGCATCAGACTGTGATGTTTATGGTCATCACAGGAAGCCACTGGGTATGGACAAAGTTCTCCCACCATTGCCATGCAGTGCTGGATCACATGGACGAAGAAAAGAGGCTGGTCGAAGCTCATCCAGTGCTAGACAGCGATCCACAAATGTGGGTGGTGGTCCGTATGAGGATGATTTGAATGGTAGTGGCCATAATTTGAACCACTCAACTATTCCAGAAGAAACTGCATATGATCGGCCTCACCATTCATCATCACTTCCTAGTGTGACTAGGACAAAGGAAAGAAAATGTTTTTCTTCATGTGCTGGCAAGATGAACACAGAATTTAAGACCACTTCAAATTCTAATGTAGACAGTTCGTGCAATGCATCTGTTGATCCTAGAAGTGTTAGTTCCTATTCAGCCTTGCCTTCTCAGCTGAATATTTCAAAGTTTGGTAGCATGAACAATTCCAGCTCAGTTCTTGGAAGCATGCCTGACGTAAGAAGTAAGTATCAGGATAGGTCATTTAGGAAAAGCAACAGTAATGCAACATCATCTTCAGAATATAAAGGCCGCAGTCGGATTCCCTCACTATTGCACTTCCGATCATCTAGTGTGAGTTGTGAGGTAGAAAAGCAAAAGAAAGTTAACTTTGAGGAAGGCACAGATCCTGCGATTACACCACGATCAACTATATCATGCTCTACACCTGATCGTTCAGTACTCAGCAAATTTTTCAGACAAGGTTGTGGAGAGAAAGATAGGAGACAACAAGTTCAGCCTGCGGGTGAAGAGAAAGATGCTGCTAAAAAGAAGCGCCGCATTTCCCGTTTTCTGCGTCCAGATTTTTTTGATACTCCACGAGAGGAAAGTATTTATGCCAAGGAAAAGGATGCAAATAAGGCAGAAGACAAAACTAAGTTGAAATTAAGAAAGAACATACAGAGGCTGGCAGCAGAGAAGAATGGGTCTATGTCTCATGTACAGGCAGTTTTAGAAACTGGATCCTCATCTAGTCACAGTGAAGAAAAATTGGAGACGAATTTGATAACTGCATTTCCAGACAGTATAAATACTGACAAGGATAATATTAATCTGAAAAACAGGGATAGTGAGACAAAACAGATTGAAGAACAGAGTGGAGAACAAATTAAATCAGTAAATGAAATGGAAGAGAAGTCAAAGAGTATGAATGATGCCAAGAAAACAGAGAAAAGTTGTTCGACATTTGAAAAGCTATCTAATAACGTGAATAAGAAGAGCCAGTTCCTACATTCACTTGAGAAAAAACTTGAAAAATTCAGATCATCGGGTGACTATATTCCTTCAACCAGCACTTCTGGTAAGAGTCGTGTGGACAAAGCCATTCGCTCTCTACGTGAGCAAAGCTTAGCTCCTCGCAGTGGTGATATTGTTACTTCAGAGTCACATCTTCTGAAACGTGCTGTTTCAGTGAGTGACTGTTATACAGTTGAGTCCACCTCCAAAAATTACTTGCCTTCTACAAATGAAAATTCTCGTTCAAAACTAAGAAACAAAGTAACTGCTGTCCTAGATTTATTTCGGAATCTGGAAGTTACACCAGTTAAAACATGCCAGTCATCATCCGTTCAGCCTTCACTATTATCACGTCTTAGACGTACTCAGTCTGTATATGCTGGCTCTCATAGTGACAGTGTTCTGCTGGGACCTGATGTAGATGTCAGTGGGTCACCAGAATTCAAAACTTTTCCTCCTTTATGTTTGAAGAAAATTAGTTCAAACACTTCAGTGGTTAAAAAGAAGCCTATTGCAAGAGATGTAAAAATTCAGAAGGGGAACTTAGAAACCAATAAAAGCACAGAAACTGACTTACAGGATCCAGGCTTAAATACACTTGAACACCCGACCACAGATCATTCAACAGAGTTAACTACTGAAAATACACTGGAGAGTGAAACAGTTCCTTGTAATTCAAATACCACACAAGACATCTGTGTATTAGAAGGTATCATTGCAACAAAGCAAGAAGAGAGCAGTGTTCCAAAACTTCTAAAGAGGGGAAGCATTAAATCTAACAAAAAAAATACACATGAAGGAAGCAGTCAAGCACAGTCTAATAATGATGTAAGTGCAAATTCAGATACTAAAATTATGTCAGTACTTGAGCATGATAAATGCTCAGAAGAGCAGGTTAATATGAGGTCAGTAATACAAGGTAATACCAAACCAGATCGACCCACTTCCCTCACTGGATTGAAGGGAACAATTGCTTACAAAGGGATGAAGGTGCCAAAACCAGCTGATATACCTGTGGTGAAATTAGAGGTGCCTACAAATAAAAATGATGATGTAAGTTTGGTAACACAGGAAGTAGCATCAGATGCAAGAGCAATGTGTATTCCCAGCAAAGTTGAGAAGAGCATAAATCATCTTGGTAAAAATAAAAACAACTGTGTAAAAAGGGAAAGTTCAACCCACATGTCATGTACGATTTGTACTGATGCATGTAATGCCAATGAACTAGGGTCTTGCAAAATTTCTGGAGTTTCACCAACCACAGATGCTGTATTTGCTAATTCACTTGCAGATGAGTACACTTTAAAAGAAGATGAGATAAAATTTGCAAATGTTAAGCATCTTAGTTTGTGTTTGTTTCCTTCTGCTGATTCATCTGTGTTATCCCCACCACATGAACTGGAAAGTTCTGATTCACGATCTGTGTGTTCAGATTTTGAGAACCATGAATTTCCACCTTCACCTGTTTCTCCCTCAGGAGATGAAGTTGAAGAAAGTGTTGGTGACAGGATTCGCAGGAAAAGTTTCTACTCACGATTTAATGATATTAAAAGGAAACACAGGAAATCATCCCTGTCTTCTGTTGGCTCTTTTCCGCTTTCATACCAAGATCCAAATTCTGTTTCCCTTTTACATTATCCAAGGAATTTCTTGAGAAAGAAGGGGCATTCTGTAGACTACGCAATTAATACCAGCCATTCTGTCCATCTCCCTTTGAAATCACACAGAAGCCAGTCATTTCATGTTCAAAACGATTACAATGACAGACTATCTTCATATGCTAGAAGATCGCCAGTTCCATATACATCACAACACAGCTCTTATACTGAAGGATGTGTAAATTCTTTACATGCAGAAAATATGACTAGTGAAATGAGTGAATATGTGGATGATATTAGTGTGACTGACAAGAATGATTTGTGGGATGGCAGTCAGAAAGCCTCAGTGCCAGTAGATGAAGCTGGTCAGACAGCATTATGTGCAGGAGGAAGTGTGCCTGTTCTTGGAGGAAGTACTGAAACACTTCGAATGCCAAGGCATTTTCAGTATAATGTACACCAGGATACTTTGCCATATCAGTCTTTGTACCCAGACACCATGATAAGAGGCAGTGATTCTTGTTTCTCAAGGTCTACTGAATCCAGTATTGGAACTGCCATTCCTAAGTCTCATTTGCCAACAATACGGGATCGACATTCGTCTTTGGCGCCTGGGTTTGCCAGTAAGAGTAGTGTTGGAGTGACCGGTCCTGACAGTGCTGTCCATTTAGGATCAGTTGCAGGGGAGTCTTTGCCATTACATGGGAAATGTAACAGGTAGATACTGGTCTTGAGTACATTATAAATATTACTGCACAAATCCTTCCAAATCTGTGTTTCGGTAAACCCTCCATTATGGAAAGTATATATCATTAAATTTTATAGTAAGAAATTACATGAGGCTTGTGTTTGTTATCGTAGTAAATATCAAGATTACTTACTGACTTCTGAATATGTTGCTGCGTAGACTAGTTGATATGTACTGATAGTTTCGAGGAATTATTGGTGCTGTATTTAATGTTCCTCTATTATTTCTCTTCTAATATTATGGGAGCCACGGGTTCATGTATAATATGTAACTGGACCATGCAATATATTAGTGAGAAGAAGGATGTACAAATTGTGGTCACAAGCCAATTCTGGACCTCAAAACATATCATATTATGAAATAAGTGTGTTAAAGATTGTGTTCAGTAATAAATATTGATCACAAGAAATTTCAGCAATTTGCAGATGCATCACACTCACATTATTAAAAATGTCCATATCCTTGGATTAGGTAAAGTGTGTGTGTACTGCTCTGTAATGTTAGTAGATCTACTGAAGTCTTATGATGATGTTTAAATACTCGTACAAGTTCTACTTGGTAATGTGTACAGCCATATTTAGTTCTGTAATTTTGAAACATTCACATGGCTGTAAAACTTAATATATTCCTTACCTCTCAAAATAATGAGTAATTGAAATCATAACATTGAGTAACTTTTGCACATTATTTGATAACAATAACATGTAACATTTTGTTCAAGAGCAATGTGATTTAGCAAGGAAGCTTTTTAAAGGATTCATTGATAAGAAAAATAGCCATATAAATACTTGAAAATATGTATTGCTCAAATAAGAACAGCAGACTAGAACATCTAGAATATATTTGTTGATATTAGGTGGGTTACAGCTTGACCAACTCTATATCCAGATCTGCAAAATTGGGCTGGTATTGTATTAATTTCTTAAACATCATTGTATAGTTGCAGGAGTGAATATAGTACTCCATTTTCTGAAGCATTTAAAATCGTGCTTTTTCTCTCATTGCAATATGTCTGGTATTTATAATATGTGCTTTATCTCTTGAAGGTTTAACTCAAAGAGCCCAGCCTCAGTATATAATGGACCACCTAAAACTGCAGGACAGAATCACTGGTTGGAGTCTGAATGGCCTGTCACCCCTCACTGATTTTGCAGAGTGAAGTAATATTAGCAAGCTTGGAGACTTCACATGGAACTATAACATTCTATAGAGGAACTCTGCTAAATGTTTTATATACAGTTGCATGAATTAGATGAAATGCAAAGCATGGGTTTGACTAGACTGAATATCAATGAAATGAGATTCACCTTAGAATTTCAGAGCACAACATAAGCCATATAAATTATGTTGTTACTGCAGAGTTTTAAACATGTTCCTTTCATATTACATAATGCACTGGATCATCTTTGATTTTATTGTAGCTGGATGAAATGGGAATATTACATCATAATTATGAATATAAGATACTGAACTGAATGCTTGTATGCTCATGTTGTAGACATCATAATGAATTTACCTAGAATAGTAGAACAAATTAATGTCAATTGTGAAGGATTCTAATGAGTGTGTAATACACTTAGGATTATATGATTTATGTCACGATTGTAATATCATTGTTGTTATACACCACCACAACCAACATCATCATCATTTTTGTTATCATATTGAATTCCAACAGGCACAGGAATTTTGAAATTGGTAACTTTAATTGAAATTGTTTTTAGGGGAGTGTAATTTTTGGATATATGTAAGGTTACATATGTTATATGGCATTTCAGTGTGTAAAACTAACACAACATGGAAGAAGGTATGCAACATGATGCATAGCATCTCCTGAAAGCTCAAAGGGGAAATATACTAGCATTGGTTGTCTAGGAACAGGGATTTAAAATTCAGGCCATATGGGGATGACAGCCAAGTGTTAATTCAGATGTAATAAATATATTTTAAACTGCTAGAAAAGGGGACTTATTTTTTCTCTTGTGACAAAAATTAATTGAAATTCCTAAGTTCTGTTCATTTACAGGCAAAATTTCATTCCCTCCCATCATCATCGTTATGATTCCACTCATGCCATCTAGAATTAATTGAAATCGGATTAATTTAAATAAATTTGAAATGACACACAAAGGAACGTGGACATGAGACTTTGAACTAGGAATGTCAGGATCTTGTATAGGTGCGGTTAATTGAAATCCATTGTAAGAGAATTAGCAAAGTATGTATTATGACTTAGTGGGAGTTTAGGTCAGATGGGACGAGGATGGCACTGAATTTATTTCTAAGGACAACAAGAATCATCAATTGGGAACAGGAGTTTTCATATGTATGGGAGTAATATCAGCAGTTCATAGTAGGGTTTATGTCTGTAATACTAAGAGGTCACTGGTATGATATTATTCTGAATTTAAATGCCCCAGCAGTTGATAAAATTAATTTTACCAAGGACAGTTCCTGTGAGGAAATAAAGCAGATACATTTATCATTTCCCTAATAGTATGACATGAAAATTCTGTTAGGAGCTTTTAAGTGCAAAGTTAGGGGTAGAAGATATTTAAAACCCAAGAACTGGGAATTGGAGTTTATATGAATCTAGTAATGATAATAGTGTTACAGTAGTAGACTTTGCCACATCGCATAATCCAGTTTTAAAGGGCAGGTGTTCCTATGTTGACTGAATAAGTGTAGTTAATTTCCCCACACTGAAACATTCAGAAATACATTGGACTTATCCTAATGGGAAGAGAGACAATCAAACTGAGCAAATCTTGATAGGTTGGGGATGGCATTGAAGTGTATGTGTGTCTGATCTTTCAGACAGGCTGACTGCAGAACTGATCACTATATAGTGGATGCAGAAGTTCGAGAGATATTGTTAGTAAGTAAACAAGCAGTGTAGAAGTTTGATGCAGAGAGATTGTATCTGAAGACACCAAGTAATATGGCAGTTAAAGAAGAGCATTGGATTAAAATCTCAAACAGGCTTGCAGTGTGGAAGAACGTCAGAGGTAGTAAGGTTCGGGAAAGTGCTGGAGTGAAAAATGCCACAATCCCAACTAAAGAGAGTGTAGGCTATTACAAATGGAAGCAGCGTAAACCATGGTTTGATGAATGATATTCAATTTGTAGAAGAAATGAAGCAACCTAAATTGCAGTGGTTACCAGATATGAGACAAATTAATGGTGATAAGCTGAACAGTGTAAGATTTGAAACTAGTGGGCATTTCTGCAACAAAAAAGCAATGTTTGAAAGTTAAAATAAATGACCTTTAAACTAACAATAAGAACAAAAATATTAGAGACTTAAAGAGGCATAAATTAATTTAAACAGCATCACCAACCTAGAACTAACTTTGTAAGGCATGAGACAGGTGATCTTTTTACAGATTCCTACAGTATTATGAATAGGTGGAAGAATCAGTTGTTATTGAATGTGCATAGGGTTAATGATATTAGGGAGACTTAAATACATACACCTGAACCACTAGTACATGAATTGATGTTGGTAATGCTTTTGCAAAGTTGGAAAGATAACAAATTACCGGGTATTGTGCAAATTTTGGCAGATCCATTTAGGAGGTAAAACATTACATTTTGAGATCCCTAATTTATGAATTTTATTGGGAATAAGGAAGAATTGCGTCAGGAATGGAAGGAACCTGTTATTTTACTGATGTATAGGATGGGTGATAAAAATGATTTTAATGGGCAAGTGTTCAGGCTTCTGTCATTATGTGGTTGAGATCTGGGTAATGTTTACTATCATTCAGTTGAACTTATTTTTTCTTGCTATTTGCTGTATACTCATAGAAACAAAGATTAAAATACACCAGAACTATAATTTTGCCTCTTTATATAAATGTGAAATTTGGCCTGTTGCATTAAACAAAGAAAATACTTGGTAGGCTGAAAGATTTCGACTACTGGGAGTAGAGGAAGGTATGTCAGCCTAAGAGGGAAAAAAGTAACACGAGGATGGATGAAAGTGCAAATGAGCAGTTTCATAATTGTACTTCTTGCCAAATATTTTTTGGGTGATCAAGTCCAGAAGGATGAGATGGGCAGAACATGTAGTATGCATACCAGGGAAGGAAAGTGCATAGTGTTCTAGTGGGAAATCCTGAAGGAGAGGGACTGCTTGGAGGACCTAGGTATAGATGGGTGTGTAATGTTAAAGTGGGTATTCAGAACATGGGAGGGGAGAGCATGGACTGTATATGTTGGATTCATTGTGGGTACAAGTGGTGGGCTGTTGCAAATTCAGTAATGTACCTTTGTGTTCCATAAGATGCAGGGACTCTCTTGACTGGCTGAGGGCCTCTTAGCATCTCAAGAGTGACTCTACTCCATGGTGTTAATTTACAAACTGTCAGCACCAACAAATGCACAGAAAGAACAGCATGAAAGTGCTTGGAGTTCTGTGTATATAAATAGCAGTTTGCAGAAATACCATATGAAACATGGGAATGATTTGTTATTCTTTTTTGTGGCATTCAGCCATATTTTAACTCAGGTGTCTTGATATTAATATTCAGAAAGTGCTATTTTGGGCAGTACACAATACTGACTGCCAGTGTAACAGAATAAACATGTGTTCTTAGAAACTGCATGGCCCCAAAGATGAAGGCAAACATTCCTTCAAAAGGTCAGTAACTATTACAAATCAACATGGCATAACGTCACAACGAACTGAATCTTCAGAACAAACATCTGTTCACCAAATGGAGCCATGCTGAAACCAGTGTTTTTGTGATCTGATGGTAATGAATAAGCCATTATATAGACAAATCATATATTGTTATTTTGATAGTGAAATGCCAGTTTTATAGAGTGTGAATATTAAATTGTTAAAGCTTTTTTCAGTTTTGCGATTACATTGTATAATAGCTGTAGCCTTTGGCCTGTTCTTTGTCGATAGTAATTTTTATGTGATCTGTTGCACATTGGGAGAAAGTTTAAGCTTATTATGATCTTGTAAGTAGAGCTTGAGGGCTGTTTGAAATTGCATTTGGCGGGTAGTGAATTGTAATACAGAATTCATAAGTATGTTAATAGAAGTGGTATTGTAATTCCAAATGATAGTACTTTCTAACTGTACTAGTGAGTTGCTGTTTCAGTGTTTTTTTTTTGTACCTGCATATTCAAATGTAGGTTTGAAGCATTGATTTGGTATTGTTTTATAGGTTTCTCACTCTGTAGGTGTTCAAGAGTGTTACAGGCATGAGTAAAATCCAGATTTTCAGCACTTGAAACTAATAATGTGTAAACTTTCTCATGTTATGGTACTTGTGTATCCAAATTACTGTATTTGTGTTTTGTTCTGAGTCGTCATGGCTTACTTGCAATAAATTTCTCTAGCCCTCATTGTTAAGTATGTGTATATTGGTAAATTGAATTGTGTAAAAATAATTTATGATCATATACCCACAATAGAGGGTTTTTTTTTTTTTTACATTTACACCAGCCTAAGCCATTTTGCACTTGTTTTTACATTTATTACAAATACAGTTTGGTTTTCTAAGAAACCATCATCAGTGTCAGTATAGTGTAACATATTCTTCTAGTACTGATCTTGTCATTTTAAATCTTAAAATTTATCTATGTTAATATTTGAAACATGCAGAATTATTTAAATTTCAAGCAATTAACTTAAATACCTATTCATGCAGATACGTTGGCATTTATTCTTTCTTTCAATTGTAGCTTGTTTGAAAACTTTTTCCCCCACATTTTTTGAGCAGTGACACCTCCACACCAGATTTCTTGTAAATAATTCAGGTTTCACTAATCCTCTTATAGTTCTCTCAATTTTGTCAGGAAGGGAACAATTTACTACCCCCTGAACTAAATTCTTTCAAACAGATGTGAAAATTAAAACATTTATAGGATATACAACAGAAGGGTGTTGGGCACTGGTCTGTAGAAAAATTACCTGATAAGAGTGTATGCTGGGTTGGTCCTGAAAGCGTTGAACATAGATCATCACTTGAAGTTTTATCATGTTGTACCATAACTGTCAATAAAAATGGTGCTGTTAATAGTTGTTTAGAAAAATAGGCTATGATACTTTGTAGTGAAATAATAAATTATTAAGGTACTGAATGCCACATGCAGTGTGTCAGATTGGCCTATATCATTTTCTGATTTGGAAATTATAAACCATGCTTATGTCTGTCCTGGTTAGAAAATTCTATCCCTGCCTAAGTTCAGCACATAGATCTCTCTGTAAAAGTATGAGATGCTTATTTTTTTGCCACTTATACAAAGTTACGTTAGAGAGAAAAAAAACACATCTTCAGTTAGTGTAGTTGACTGTAGGGATTTCATTCTTTATGAAACTGTGATTTCTTACAGCATCAAACAGTTGTTGTACTCATTCAAGAAAACGGCTGTGTTTGTGAAATAATAATGCTTCCACAAGTAAACTGTTTTGAGTGCAGCATACTTTGATGGAAGTTTCATTAGTTTTATATAATGTGTAAGCTGCATTCTTATGATAATGCAAATATAATAAACACTTCATTTTTCATTATGGGAAATGATAAAATAAAATGGGTTTCTGCAGAGATACTTTTTCTTTAAGAAATATTTTTAAGTACGGGTGTGTGCTTGTACTGAGATTAAATGTCTTAAGGTAAATTTGGTTTTGCAGTTGTAAATGATGCCAGCGATGTGTATTTCATAACTTCCAAGTAACTTCTTAAACTTTTTGAACTTAATTTTCAGTACATTTGTTGTAGACAGATCGCTAAAAAAATGAACTCTTGTGTTGCAGAATGGTGTTGTATCTGAAGGAAATGGTAATATACTTGGCTGAATAAAATGACAGTGTGATTGATGTGCGTACAGTAGTGCAGTTCATTGCTATGTGAGAGATGTAAGAGGAGGTGAAATATTATAAATTTGATATCGATTAGTACATATCAAGAAATTGAGAGAAAAACTTATTTCATCTTGCCATGAGTTGCATCTTTGGTGCATAGTTCCATCATGTTCCTGTAAGTGATGAAGTCTTAATAGTTCCCTCCAAACAAATGTTGAAGAGTTGCGATATTTTCAGTCACATTTGTTATGCTGGATGGGCACTTAGATTATTTGAAAACTTATAAACTGTTGTATTATTTTGTTACAGATTAGATACAAATGAAAGAGTGATTCTCTGCTTTCCCATTGTGTTGTTGGTGAATGTAACAATGCGTTTGTTAGAATCTCAGTTGCCTTGTCATTAAAATATGAATGTGTTCATATGGAGTCGTGTTTGTATTTGGTAGTTTACTCATGGACACTACTGTTATATTATTTATATTGATTTTTTTTAGTTTGTATCTTGTATGTTGGTATTACTGATTGTAGAAATTAAAAATATGTTTGGGTTGCTTCCATTGACACGACATTCATACTAACTTTCATGAAAGTCAGTCACCTGGTTCAAAAATTGAAAGGGTTGAGACACTGATAGGCAGATACACACAACAGCAATGAGATCTTATGAACCTTCTTCCTTACATTAAGGAAGGAATGGTGACTAAAAATGGAATGGCCACACAATGAACCCAGTGCAGTAAAGAATGTAACCTTCTTTGGGTTAATGGTATGGTCAGAAATGTATTGTTAAATAAATACTGAATGAACTGAAATGTGCAGTTAACATTTTGATTTGATCAAAATCAGTATCTTTTGTGACTCATTTCTTTGTCTCGCATGTATCGGTAAATTCAGATATGTGTGCATGGGTTCCTAGAGAAGATGAATATCTGAGAAACAAATTAGCCATAATATATATCAGAGATGGTTTATTGGGTTGGGTTATTTGTACTGAGAATTTGTTCAGTTTTATCATTTGACACGTTGGGGTAAACATGCACAAGTTAATTGTCCAACCTGTTATTTGTGAATACCTTGCCAGCTATCTATAACGGTATAGTCTTTGCATGTGGCCAGATGGGAACAGACTAGACGTTTACAATAGTAGGAGAGAAGTCAAATTGTGTGTTAGTTCTATTTGGTAGTGTGTGTTTATATTGATCCACTGTCTGTCTGTCTATCTATCTATCTATCTATCTATCTATCTATCTACTTATATGTCTGTCTGTCTGTCTATCTACCTACCTACCTACCTACCTGCCTGTCTGTCTGTCTGTCTGTCCATCTCTGTGTATCTCCACATGTATGTCTGCCTCTGTGTGTGTGTGTGTGTGTGTGTGTAATGTTCTAGATACAAACCTAATGATGGCTTGTTCAAGCCAAAACATGTATCCCATTTTACCTTGTATTGTGAGTTGTATAGGGGTACAAGGAAAAAGAAATATATCTGCAATTCTGTGTTTTGTTTTAAATGAGAATTTATTGTTGCATTAGAATATGTAAGCAGCAGTTCCAGTAACACTGCCGTATCTACGTTCACTTGCCCCAGTTAGTCGGTTCTGACGTCTCTGGTGAGATACGTCTTTTCCTTTTTTTTGAAAACTGAATCTGTAAATAAACGCACAATTTTCAAATAAATAATGCAAATTAATGATTAATCAAGTACTCGCAATGGTAGATGGGGTAGCTACCAAGCAAATTATTAAGAATATTTCCTCTGCCTGGAATCAAACTCCGGATGTCTGGCCCATATCCATGTCACTATACCGACTGCTATCTCAGCTTCCAGTGAGAATAAGCAATTAAACGTAACGGTCTACTACTTGTTTATAAATATTGTGCAGACCCCAGACTAGCTATAATCGAGATGTGTGTGCGCGTGTTTGTGGAGACATTGATACTGCAATATTATTGAAATTGCAAATGTTGTATTTTTAACGGAAATGACTTTTCTACTACCGTACGTATTCACCGTGTAAGGGGTCATTACATAGTCGGTTTTAATTGTGTCGGCAAGTGCAATGTTTGTAAGATGTTACGTAATATAGTTTGACTTTTCTACAGTGTCATATGAAATCGTGAATCCATCTGGGTGCTTGTTCTGTTCAATTCGTTTCGAAGCGCTAATTGTGGCGTGTCAGCAAACTTACATTCGATTCGTTGCGTTTCATTTTTATACGGTTCGCTACAGTTTTTGCCGGCACAGTAGCTGTCAACCAGTGACGTTTCTGTGCTGTCAACTGCAGGCAGCGTGGTAACTTTCGACATCCGTGCCAAGCACGGAGTTCAGGTGCACGTATTCGGAGCCGTCGATCGATGGTATTTGCGGAAAAAGACGTTTCTTCGGAGCTCAAAAGATGAATTGCGACTGTTAAGTCGTGTGGCTCACTGTTGCTCTGTTCCGTGTGATATTGACCGTAATGAATGTAATTTTAAATAGGTAAGGTGTACGCCATTAAGGCGCATAGGGGAGTAGAGGTATAGCTCCATTCGTTCATGTAACCTCGGCTCTCGTTGGAGGTGTATGGTCAATTTCAGGCCCGGCCGCATTGTCGTCGAGACGGGAGGAAGCTGGTACAAATTGCCGGGGCCCGAATATTATATATATATATATATGTCTTTGTCGGTAGTAGCATTTGTCAATTGTGCAACTTAACCGTTTCAGACCAAGCCCAAGTCACTCTGCAAGTGAGAGTTAGCCTTCCGGATTTATTGTGAGATTTAGTGTAAAGATTTTTAGCTGAATCGCCCTTTCTGAGGGGCCTGAAAATTTTTTTTCATTGGGGTCTGTACGCACTCTAGGCGGCTCTGCCCTGCTGCTTGACCCAAAGGGAAGAGCGCCCTTATCCATTGACCGTGGGGCTATGTGAGTCTGAGAGCAGGTGTGGGCATTTTGGGGAAAGTAAAATTTTTTGCTGTTGCTGGCATTTGAACACCGGATCGTCCAGCCCTAGCCAAGTCACTGTACTGACAACGCTCTGCCAGCTCCTGGAATGAAACATGACAGCACACATTTTATTATTATGCCATAATTAAAAAAGTGTTTTTATCTACCTGCCATTAATCGAATAATTTTCTTTTGGTTGTCAAATCCTTTTTTTGCTGTCTAGAATTTCTCTAAGAAATAACCTAATGAGGCATTGGAATGAAAATGTGTAAAGTAAGTTACTTTTAAAGTATCTGTTGTTATGAGTGGCATGACTGCTGTTATGGCCAGGCATGTGAAACTGAGTTTGGTGATAATATATTTAATATGTTTTTTCTCAATCATTAAGTTGGCAGGCCATGCAATTTAGTTTTTTAAGTACCTCATTAATTGTTTTATTATCCTAACCTGTATTTATGGACTTTGTTTCTTTAAAATTTAATCTCAGTTTGCTTTAAACCATTTGTTCTACCCTGCAGAGGCATCATTAATGCAAGTTGGAAGCGGTCATTTTCGAAGAAAAGTATGGAATCCTGATAGATTTGATGTTTTACTATGCCTCAGATTAGGTGGACAGTTACAGCTTGAATTTGGAGACTTAATATCTACCCTTTGTTTTCTGGCATTAAAGTACAATTCAAACCAATGATCAGCTCTGTCTTAAATTAAAATAAAATTAGTTTTGATATTAATATGCCATTTTCCACACAGAATTTTCAGCAAGGCCACAGATTAACCCCCCAGGATGGGGTTTACTGGGGCACATAAGATTTCATCTGTGGAAGTATACAGGGCTTTATCTTTTGATAGACCTTTTCTAGATCAAAACTCTTCTTCTGTGAATATATTATTGTCATTTAAGAAATCAGTTTTCCTTTAGTGTGTGCCCTCAGAGATTTAGTTAATGTTGTCATTTATGAAACTGACATGTAGTTAGATATGCAAGATTTTCCACACATTTTATATAGGGGTTCAACTTTTGAATATGTGCATCTTTATGGGAAGGTTCTTTTCTTGTTTGTTTGACTACAGAGATGGTGTAGGTGGATGGTTATGTTGTCTGCACTGGTTTTAAGTAATTTTGTTGATGTTCCATCATATGAACACAAATATTTCCATTTCAGAGAATTAATTATGTTTCTGATTTCATTAATTGTTGAAGGTCAAATATTTCTGGTTATGGAGGTTCTAGGGTTTGTTTCTTTCTTTGTCAGGCTAGGAGTATTATTCAGTGTTTCTGTAGTTTTTAGTGAGTGAGTATTGAATGAGTTTTCTATAAGTTTATGATTATTTGTAATGTTATATTTAAACTGCTTTTACTTTATCTTTAGCCTCTGTTATCTGTTTATTACAGTGCCTGTGTTTAGCCTCATTAATGACTTTCATTGACATGCAGCAGTAACTTGTGAAGGTCTGTTAGTTTGTTGTGGTATTTCAGCTATTCATATGCAGCTTGTGTTCATGCTTGGAAAATATTTTGATCCCTTTAGTTATCCATTCTTTCATTTCATGTTCTTTCCTTTCCTTCTTTTATCACCACCCACTTCCCATTCTTGTTCACAATTTCATTATTGTTATTGTCTTCATATTTCCAGGAAAATAATTGGATTGAAGATGAAGTCAAAATGGGAATTGGAGAATATGCAGTGAGTAACATTATGATTTGTTCAGCTCAAAATTATTAAAATTGTCGCATTTTGGAGATTGTTGGACAGGAAACAAGAAATACATACTGATTTTGGATGGGGGAAAACGTCTTGGTAAAAGACTGTTTAGAGGGTCAAGTGTCATTCCATGCCAGATCATCAGATGTGTGGTAGCAGGTGAAGTTTTGAGTGTGATGATCATGTGTACCATATCTTACAAAATGTTACTCCTTCGTAGTTCAGTATGTACAGTAGGGGTACAAATTTTTCAGTTATGACATAACATTTCATTTTACCATAATGTATGGTGTCTCTGGATTGTGAAGAGTCTAATGGCTTTGAAATGTAGGGTTGATGGGCTGCTGCTTCCATCAACAAAACTAACTATAAATTCCATGCTGGCTCTGTCCAATGCAAAGTCGTGCTTTGAATAGTGCATGCTTCTGTGCTTTCTGTAGGATTGTATTGTATTGTGAAGTAACATTAACCTTTAGACACTGGCCTTCCCATGTATTGGACACAAGTACCGCTATCACCCATTGACTGTATTTCATGTGTTTTTTCAATAAATATAGTTCTATTGAGTTGTAATGACCTCGGTTAGTGTGAGACCTCATCTTTACCATCATGCATGCAGTGGTACCTACTAATTCCCCAGAATGCACATGCTTTTCTGCCTTGCTTAGTATGACATACATAAGAATATCTACCTTGGATATAAAGACAGTTCAGACATAATTTCCCAAGCAGTATGAAATATTGAAACTTCAACCATCTCATTGTCCTTGTAAGGGCAAGCCCTCTAACTCTTTCAGAGAGATATATGAATTCCAGGCTTGAAAATGACAGTAGCAATGGTAATTCACTTTGTGTGTGAAGTTCCTCCAACTTTTCTACTCTTGCAGTTAACAGGAGACTGGTAGAGTGTTAAAATGGCTATTCACCAACAAAAGGTTTTGAGTGCTGAAGAAAATTTGAAGTGATTAGAGAAATACAAAATGGGAGGGGGAAGCTGGAATGTGTCAGGAATAAGGTCTTTGAAATTCTAGAAACCAAATTATTTGGAAAAACAGAACCAAAATTATTAGTGCGTTTGAAGAGAATGGATCAAGAATAAAGCGATTCCATAAGCCTAAACACAGTGATGTCAGTGAGGCACTGCTTAAGTGGTTTTGGTAACACTGAAGTGAATGTACCAGTGAGTGGTTTTCTTCGCTTGATAATTTTTGTTCTTCCTAAATATTAATTTTAAGTTAATGTATTTTTTAGCATAAACCTGTATGGAAATTTATGCTTATAGAGGAGTAATTTTTGTTATTTCTAAATTTTAATTGTAATTTAAATTTGAAGTAGATCATAGCATTAACACCACGGAATATGCCTGCAGGTGTGTATTTTGTCTTGTAATATTTTTCCTTCACTTTTACCATACACCATGCCTAGAGCGACACTCGTTTATAATGACACAATTTATTTGGTCTCTTCAATTTCATTATAACCAAGTTCAGCTGTATTTACTGAATTTTTTGAACAATACCTCACAATCTCCATTTTGCACTCCACAAAATGCTGTGTATATCATAATGTTTTCTTTTTTGGTTCATAAAATATTCATGTCTTACATAACGGTTGTGCTAAAATTAAAATGTCCAGCCCCAGGGCCAAAGGGTTAAATATAGTGTTTAATAAAGAATATATACAGTACTTATGAAAGTGTGAGGCACGGAGGAAATGTCCGCAAATGTGTGTACAATACTTGAAAGTTTACTGCCTTTCAGAACAGTAGTTTACTCTGTAGTGGGCAAGCTTCATGAAGTGGGATTGAGGTCAGAGAAGATAAAACCTGAAAGAAATGTGTTCATGCAGGTGAAACGTGATGGTTTTGATGCTGCATTAGAAGGAAGCCTGAAAGGTTCTGATATCTTGGCTGTTCACTAGAGAAAGCATTGTTATGTACCATTGCATTCAAACAGTAAGATAGTATTTAGATTTCTTGTTCAACTAGTTTTTTTTGATCCTTGTTTCTTGAGGCTGTATTCAGGACCTACTCATGGTGTATATAGCGACATTTCACTGTACAGCTGTGTTGACTGTATACATGGGTTGATCCAAAAGTTTCCAGACTGTCGCTGTAAAAATCATAAAACTTACCATAAGGCCTATCGGCCGCCGTCACCCTCGAAGTAGTTCCCTCCCGAATGTAGACACCGGTTCCACCGTCTCCTCC
>JGI20166J26741_10777781_pt1 | contig 29930 bp, 17 predicted proteins | sample TergutCu122P5_FD_26741 | JGI IMG/M metagenome (IMG submission 26741)
CCCCATAAAAGGCCCCCCCCCCCCCCCAAGGTTCCTCTCGCAGACCTCCCACAGAGAGAGAGAGATGCTCCATTTCCAGAGCTCTCCTTCATCCTTCAGAGTCCCTGGTACATGAGACCCCTTCCTCAGCGGGGCCCCTATGGAAAGAGATGCCCATCTCCAGAGCCTTCTTCTACATAACCTGGAGCCCCCCTCCTCCTCCTCCAAGTTCCCCTCACAGAGCTCCCATAGAGAGAGATGCTCCATTTCCAAAACCCTCCTTCAGCTATCAGAGTTCCTGGTAAATGGATCCCCCCCCCAGGTTCTCCAATGAGGCCTCTACAGAGAGAGAGAGAGAGGGGGGGAGAGACGCCTGTTTCCAAAGCTTTCTTCTACACATCCCCTGATAATTTATTTTTCCCTCAAATTCCTGGTAAAGGAGCCCCCCCAACAGGGTCCCTTTGGAGAGAGATGAACTGTCTCCAGAGCCTATGGTTTATTCATTCATTTATATCTGTCAGAGTCCCCAGTTAAGAAGCCCTCGCACGAAATAGGGGAAAACATATGGTCACCATCCACGGATCCCCACCCAGGCAGAATGCCTACATACAATGGGGTGTGGCCTGGTTCCCCAAGGGGATCGTTTATGACACTGCTATCACTACCCCAATCCAATGCAGCCTTCAGCAAAATACCTTCCACCTTGGCTTGGGTAGACCAGAGCCCCGTTAGCCAGCGTGTCATAGTAACCCCTCCACACCTGTTAACCACCACCCACATGACCCGGGGTAGAGTACGAATCCACATAACCCTGAGGTATGGACGAGGGGTTGGGTTAATGGGAGGCAGGGTTACTGGAAGTACAGCAGGAACCCACCTGCAGAATAAACGGCCTAATTATGAAAAAGAAGGCCACAAGTGCATGAATCATGAAGTGTGCTTATTTGAGAGATGCATGCAGTTTGGAATGTATTGACGGATAGTGTCATGACATGACATGAAAGTAATCTTTTATCAAAAATTTAAAAGTTGTCAAGACTCCTTGACATAGGAAGGATGCCAGGTGTACTGTTGAAGCACATAAATGTATTATGGAGAAATTAAAAGATGCATAACTGAGAAGCTAATAGCTCCTAAGCTGCCAGGTGTAGTACATGAAAGTTTATTATTGTGTTTACAAGAATCTGCCGTGTTCCGTGCCCTGAGTCCACTGAATCCAGTCCATTCCCTTCCTGTAATATTATTTTCCCATCTACACCTTAGTTTTCCCAGTTTGTCTGTTTCCTTCATGTCTTCCCACCAAAACCATTTGTGCATTTCTCTTCTTCCCCATATTATCAGAAATAAGTTCCATTAATTTGTGTCCTGGAAATTCACAAATTTAACTTCATCATCAAACTGCACAAGTGGATTTTTTAGACTTTGATTGTACTGTGTTGTGATTGCTGTGTGTGCAGTGTAATATGTGTTCCTTCTGTCAGTAGAAGTCACATTTGTTTGTGTGTTATTCTAGGTCAGTTATATGGACTGGAGAAATTTTGGGCTTTCTTAAAATACTACAGGCACAGTTCTAAACTACACATCGATCCCAAACTGAAGGATTGCCTGTCTGGCTACAATGATGTGAAGGACTTCCGTGTAGTAATGGCAAGTCTTCATTTCTTTTAACTAGTTAAATGTATTAGTGGATATATTTTTATGGTGGAAAGAGAGAAGTGTTTTATTAAACAATGTTGTGTGTTCCTAACATGATCAGCATTGGTGATGGATGAATGAGTATGGGGAATTGGTGGACTGATACTGTTTGAAAAACCAAAGTACTTGGAGTAAACCCATCCTGTTGCCACTTCGTCTGCCATAAATCCCACATAAACTCCACGCCTCCATGGTGATGAGCCATTGACTTGAGTGTTTAAGTCATGGCACAGTCTTTTGCATTCAGAAACAAAGCAGAAAAGTAGTGCTGTAAGTGGGAGTTGTGATAACATAGTAAAGTGACTAGGCTATGGGCTGGACAGTCTGGGATTCGGTTCCTGGTGGGGGGCAGGATGTTTTTTTCCTCTCCAAAATGTCCACACCCACTTCAGAACCCACCCAGAGTCCTACTGGGGGATTCTTTCCCTGGGGGTGCAGAGGCCAGGTTGTGAAGTTAACCACTTATATTCTTCTAGTGCTGAGTGTGTGGCATGCACAGGAACACCTTTATCATTTACTCTTATTAAGTACTTTCCATTGGCATTGCCATGGCACAGGGTTGAGAGCATGGGAGAATGCTAGAACTGTGTCTTGCTGCCGTAGGTAGGAACAGTGGCAGGTCCTGAGCATCACATGGCAATATTGACAATTAGTAGTACTTGCAAAGTGTGAATATTCCCTGGTGTACATAATACTGGTTCTCATATGAGTTCACATTTCAGTACATCTAATTTGGCTAAAAGAGAAACATAGTGTTGTTGTTATTGAACAGTGTGTTGGAAGCTCATATGAATTGCCACTTTTCTGTGTGCTGATGCACTCATCATTTCTCCATTTTCAGCTGAGCAGTTCCTTTAATCAGTTTGTAAGCAATTATCCCACAAAGAAATGTGCATTGAGCTGGCTTTCAGGGTTAAAGCTGTGTTGGCAGCTTTTTTGGCATACTGTACAGATGCTGTGTGCATTTACCCTGCAGGTGGCAACTTTAATGTTTGCCCAGATGTCAGTAAATGTTCGGTCATTTATGTGGTCTGAGACCAAAAGCCAGCTCTATATATTAAGCACCAGCTGTGAAAGGATGGGGATTAGGGTCACAAACAAGTACTTCACCTTGTCTGAGGGCCCATCTTGAATATAGGAACAACCAATTTTAAATGCTCCTTAACTGTGTACTGAGCAATTGGGTGTGGTAGGGAAACCAGCAAATGCACCGAAGCATATGACAGTACATGTTTCAGGTACTCATGTGGCCGTTTTCAGGGAAGTGCATTACGAAGGACGGACAAGATATTGTGAAAGTTTGTGAACCCTTGCACAGTTGTAAAATACCAAGTTTAAAAAAGTAAAAAAAAGGTAAAGGAGTCCCTTAACAAGCTTGGTGTGGCCCAGAGGGTTCTAGGAGGTTTAGGCTCCCAGATTTCGTGACATTTGGCACATGAAGGTGGTGAGGTTGTCAGCCTAGCGCACCGGCCGCCTTTACCCCCAGAAATGTTCCTGGTACTCATTTTCACTAGGGCCTGAGTTGACCCCAGGGCCATGGTACGGTCGGAAGGAATATGTCACTGAAAAATCGAGTGACACCACCGGGAATCGATCCCGGGACCGTCCAACTAGTAGTGCAGCGCCTTAACCACTATACTATGCTACCCCAGGCCCCAAGTTTTAAAAAGTGCCTGGTTTAAAATAACTACTAAACCAAGTATAGCCCCATGAGTGGCTGAAGGAAGTATAATGTCTTTGTAAAATGCTTTAATACACTTAACGTGCATTTGTTGGTTTCATTACCTTATATGAAACAACCAAGTTGACAAGTGCTTTCATGCTACTTTGCCGAATTTCTGGAGTGTCCTTTGATTTTAATATAACAGCATTTGATAAATAGATGGGGCTTTTAATGTATTCACCAAGAATTAGGTATGTTCATACTGGCTTACATTGCATTGACCTTGACTTCATTTATCATTCACATACATCATTTGTTCATGTTACTAATGAAACTTTTCCCAGTAGGCTCCTGTTCTGATTTTGAGTGTTGGTGCTCATTGTGGTATGTGTGTGTGTGCAGCTTGTCTGTTCAGGAGCTTTTAACACAAAAGTAACATTGAATTTTTTTGGTTGGGGGTGGGGGGCATGTGGAGGTTTTTCCCTCTGATTAAGCGATAGTGGTAATGGTGGTAGCTTAAGACCCTTAACAATGTCAGTGTTTGGCACAGCCTGTGGTCTGTATTCCAGAGAATTTGGAATTTGAACTTGCTGGGTTTAGTGAACTTTGTTGTTAGTGTCATGGACATTCATTGTTGTAAGTTGCATCTGCAGTACTAAAATGTATGAGATGTGCTTTTCTCAGCACCAGGAAAATGCATAAAACTTAGACATTGTGTAACAGGTGATAACCCTCAACTAATATTGCACAGTGCAGATGATAACCCTCAACCACACAGTTGGTAATATTGCGTAGTATAGATGCTAAACCTCATTTGCACAGGATATTGCACAGTGTAGATGTTAACGCACAGCTACACATTCAGTAATATTACACACTGCAGATGATACCCCAGAACTACACATTAGGTAATACTGCACACTGCAAATGATAACCCTCAGCTACACATTCGGTAATATTGCACAGTGCAGATGATAACCCTCAACTGCACAGTGGGTAATACTGCATACTGCAAGTGATAACCTTCAACTACACAGTCGGTAATATTGCACAGGTTTGATGATAACCGTCAGTTACACAGTTGGTAATATTGCACACTGCAAGTGATGACCCTCAAGACCATAAAACTTGCACATGTAAGTTGTAATGTGCAAACAGTTTTCATTCAGCAGTAAACCAGGGTCAGAAATTTGTGGGGGATTGAAGTTTTATATGTATGGATCCTTAAATCAAAGAAAATGTGTGAGGTGAAGTTTTGGACAGGGTCACATGAAGTGCCCCATATACGCAGAAATCTTAAATTGTAGTTTCACTGTGCAAAAGAATTATCTTCTTATTGAGCCAGTCCATGTTTTTGGCAGTGGATGGTATATATGTTCTACAGGGAAAGTACGCGAGCTCTTGGGTAGCTCTAATCATGTGACATCAGTTTATAATGTGAATGTGATGTGGTGTTTAAGAGAACTGAGTTGGTCGGGGAGAAACAAATCACATATTAAGAAAGGTTTTTTAAGCATGTGAAGAATGCAGACTTTCAGAGGCATGTTTGCCACTAATGGGTGGCTTCAGCAACTATAATAACAACCGAAAACCAGGATTGGCTAATAAAATGGAGTTCTTTTGGTGGTAAGTGTTCTGTTCATCCATGTTCACCCTTGGTGATATGGGAAATGTTAGTAGATTAGATAGAGAGTACATTACGTAGTGAAAAATTCTGTTGTCACGTTAGATGGATAGTTATGTTGGATTGTTTGTAGTGAGCTTTAGAGGGATGTAATATGGACTCCATGTAGTTTGTTCCTGTATTACATTGTACTTCTGTGCAGAAGTTTTAATACGTAGTGAATGTTGGTAATAATGAAGTAGAGAAGATGCAAGATGATTTTAATGTATACTCAGATGGGGGATGGATTCTGATGTTTTAATAATTATGTTCTAGAAGGTACGTTCAGTAAAAAGTATCATGAAGGTAATCTGGGAACTCTTCACTGTTTGCATTTATTGCTGCTGTATTTTATGCAGTATGTGCTATACTAGTACTTTTAAATACAACTTCAATTTTGTATGTCCTATGTAGACAGCTACTGCTAGGCTACTTCAGTGGATTCACAGTATAGTGTGAAATTATTGGAAGTTTTAGGTGTGAGTTCTATAAGAATTATTTAATTTAAAAAACTGTATATGTAAGACTACATTATGTGGGATGTGAAGATGATTAATTTGGCAAATAGGTACCAGTGTCTCAGGCTAACCTGCTGTTCTCCAAAACATTGTTATGTAGGTACCAAGCTACTCAGCATCATATCCAGAAGACATCTTAATACTCACCAGTGAGAATCCCACAACTACTGTATAATACATGTTTGTATATTTCTGGGTGTAACATGTCCATTGCACCTGCTTCTTTCTTGCTGCATTTTGTGCTGGTTGAGTTAAAATATAGGGAAGATACACACACATACACACACACACACACACACACACACACACACACGTGCACACACACACACACACACACACACACACACTCACACACATATGCACATGTACATGTGCAGACATACATATGTACGTTTGATGAATGGTTATAATTGATAGGTTTGTTATAGTCAGTATTACAGTGAGATTAGTTATAAAATTGATATTAAAATCTGTTACAGTGTTTGAGGCCAAAAATTTGGGAAGGTAAAAAAAAAATATAAAAATGTTTCCTTGGGTGATAGAGCACAGGAGGTTTTGGTGTGTTTGGAAATACAGTGAGACTTCTATCCATCAATTCTCAAGGGACCACAAAAAGAGAACAATAAATGCAGGAAAATGACTGTTGTGGAAAGACGTTAAAATGTTTTGGACACAACAAAACAAAAGAAAAAAGTGATAATTTTACACCTAGGCCTACAAAAATAGCTCCACACATTTTTTAACGCTGGAACTTGCTAGAGATGGTGGGTCAGCTTCGTACTCTGCTCACTTGTCACATGAAATGGGCCCTGGTACAGTTGAATAGGAGGCTGAGTGGGCCCAAGAGTTGGTCTGTACATTGTGGCAAAGAAAAAAACTTTCCTTATTGTTGAATCAAATGCTGGCTGTGTAAACAGTAGTCATTATACTTGATTGAGATTCCCCATTTTATGTTGTGTTATTGTTTCATTACTTTCTAGTAAAACTTCTAAAGTTTTATGCAGGAGGGCTCCTTGGTCCAAATATTTTGCATGTTAGTGAGAAACCATTATGCTTTGTGTTGAATTTGGAGATATTCATATTGTACTGTAGATTTAGTTTTGGTCTGTTGTGGTGATTGTAGCTAGTATGGTTCCTTGATAAACATGTTTTCAATGGGCGCATATGTTCCACAGCCAGGGGACGAGAATGAGTTGCGAGGTGGATTCAGAGGAGCGTTTCGCCCACATGCTTTAAAACGTCGCAACCGTAGCGTCTCAGAGAGTTACAGCATGGATGTAAGACAGCAGGGCAGTTCAGACCGCCAGGCAGCACAGCAGTTTCAGAAACGTGTACGGCGCCTGTCAGGAGGTTCCAGCTCTATTACAAGTCAAGATAGAAGGCGAGCAGAGTCAGTGGGGCCAAGTGCAACCCAAGTGTCTGTCAGCTGTTCAGGTCGAACAAGATCTAATTCTTTCAATTCTGAAAGAACTCTGGAATCAAGCAGTTCCAATTTGAAACCTGAAAGAACTCTGGAACCAAGCAGTTCCAATTCTAAATATTGTAATTCAAAGGATGGTAACCAGAGTGCATGTAGTAAAGCAAGAGTGAATTTTGATCTTGGAAAATCAGAACCTGGTACTTCAAATGCCTGTAGTATGAAATCTAATTCTCCAGATCAGATTTCAGGTTGTAAGGTTCATGAATCACGTGATAGCGCCAGTGGTTCATGCACATATAAACCTGTTCACAAAAAGAAGGAATCTTCCAGTTGTAAGAACAGTGTTGAGAAACAGAAAAGAACTGGGGACACTGTAAGGGATGCTACTACCAGCAAAGATCGGGATGTTACAGAAGATGTTTCATTATCAAAAACAAAGCATGAAAACAGATCTGTATCATCTCCAAAACTGTGAAAATTACTTAATGTGCAGTTCTTATAAGCATGGTGATTTGCAAACGTAGAAGTGAAAAGATGGCTGCATGTTAAGAGTCCTTGCCGTAACTGGGTGATTCTTTATCATATGGCACAATATCATGTTCAGTATTTATATGAAATGAAAAAAGGCTGATCAGGTCTGAAAACTGTACAGTTTTGTCTCTTCTGTTTATAGTCAGTTGTGCCATAATACAATTTTACTTGGCATAATTGGTTTTTTGGTGCCTAATGTATGCTTTCATATTAAGTATGTAATGTAGCCAGTCATTCTGAAAGCCAAGCTTGATTAGGATAGGTGGGTTTGACGTTTTTGGAAACTTCCCATTCTAAACTCCATTAATGTGAACCACAAATTTAATTTTTATTAGCAAGTCTTCCAGTATACAGACACCATGATTGGTGGTTTGTTGTGTGCCCTGACAGTACTGTTTGTTAACTTATGTTTATTTGAGAATCAAAAAATGGTAGTGTATTTATGACTGTAGACAAAGGAACCTCTGCTTAATTGCATTATGACACCATGTGTCGGCATTTATTTGTAGTGAAGCAGTCACTTCTATAAGGCCCTGTAACCACTAGTTCACTGTTACTCATCCCATTGACCTTTAAATGATGGACTTTAAATTGAAATAAAGTGGTCAGTGGTATGTAGTTTTCACAGGGATGGGGATTTGAATTTTAGTTTGTGCATTAGAGAAAACATAAATATTATTTGAACCAATAAAGACAAAATTATGAATTAAATGGCAGGAAACAACACAATAGCATGTCTTGAAAAGTGCAATTAATATTCTTGTTGTTTACGCAGCATAAATTTGTGGAAGTAGAGCTGTGCCTAGGTGTTATACTTGTCGAAGCAAGCTCTCTTCACACATCATATTTGTGACACTTCGCAATTACTTTGTGCATTACACCTATAGCTGAACACTTGTGCCATTGCAGTTGTGTTGATGGAGCAGGCGAGTGCTTTCTGCCACCAGCGTAGTCTGCCAACATTGGTGGCAGTACTTTGTGGTCTCCCTATTGGCCTCTGTATCCACTGCTTTTGTACAGCATGTGCCAGCAAGTTCCTCACTAGGGTGAGCCAAAAATCTCTTTTTTTTCCCCCCGCCGCATGATTAAAGAACAACATAACTGTTCAGAATAGCCAGATCTAACAGATGGAAGCACAATTTTTTGTCTGCTACCATGTGCAACAGCTAATGGAGTAGCTGTTGGCCATTCTATGTCCTTTATACACAACACATGTGAGGGTTATAATATGCTTTCCCTATTTAATCACAGAAATTACCATCTACTGGTGTATCATGAATGTTTTTCAACATGTGTATGCCTCCATTTTCCTTACACATTATTGCTGACACATCACCTATTTCAGGTTCATTTTCTTGTGTCCTATGCCCTATGGCATGCCCTGTGTTTGGTGTGACAGTCCCACAGCAGTTAATATTTTATTGTCAGGTCCTAGTAGAAGAAACTGTCCATGCACATTTTTTTAACACATCCTTCTACTTACTGGTCATTTCTTTGACTGTATCATGTGTTGTCTGGCCTTCCACAAGTATTTTCACATCATAAATGTGACCAGTGGAGTTGTGTAGTTTGTGTATTTTTATGCTGAAACATTTGTGTTATTTTGGAATACATTGTGTGAAAATTACCCTTCCTTTGAAGAGTACAGTGATATCATCTGCTGCTAAATGCTCAGAAGGGTTGTAAAATTTTGAAAAACATCATGCTTAGAATTTTAAAAACATTGCATATTTTCAGCAGTGTGTCATAATTTTTGCCTCTCCCATCAGCTTCATTCCTGTTGTTTTTGAAGTGGAAGGGTTAGAGGATGTATAAATAAGTCTTGTTTCATCATGTTCTTATAGAAAGGTATGAAACTGGTCCATTGTTGCCCAGTAGTCAGTTTGACGTGTAAGCCCTAACATATTTGTACTGTTATTGCCAGGAACACCAACGTTTTGGCATGAGTTACATCATATTCAGGAGAAGGTTCCTCGTCTGTGATAGTAGCAGTTAGTCTTCGTCCCCAGCAATGTGATAATTTCTGCAAAATACAAGAACATGTTAAATGGAGTGGAACTGTTAAATATGTATGGTGGTTCATTATGTTCTTTACTTTGGGGTTGCTGTATAGGTGTTTACTACATTCTTTTGAGGGCAAGATAGCAGTGTGCACTGTACAGTTGCTGACTGTTTTGTTTCTGGATCTAGCCCATTCTGTTTGTCATCTTTTTTAGAGGCATTAGATAAACTGGTGCTGTGTGGCACATGAGCACTGGAACATGCTATATAGTTGCTCTGCAAGGGTGGACACTCCTGTTGTAACAGTTGCTGAGGTAAAATACTTCAAAAACTCCTTCCTCTACCATAGTCACAGTATCACCCTTGGGCTCATTGTTGTTGCTGTTCAAAATAACTTAAGATATTTGACTTGGTTTTAGGAACCAAAGTTTTTGGTTTTCGTGTTCACATGATTTGTGTTTATGTATGGCTATGCAGTGCTTACCAAGAAGGAAAAATTTTATTTTCCATCTCGTGTGCTGCATGCATAAATTTCAAACATAATCAAGATGAGAAAGGTGGTGTTTATAAGCTGTGAGTTTTTATTTTTGTAACCCTAGCTACCTGTGTCAGCATGTTAAGACTGAGAGATTAGTCTCATATGTATACGACCTTGCACGGCCAAGCCAACAGACTGAGTCAAAGGCTTTCCATATGACCATAAGGTATATAGTACATTCATGCTGCCAGAAATACACATTGTGGCTTGAATGTTGTCAGTACTTAAACCTTAAAGACAAAGGCGAAGTAATGTAGGGTCTTTATGGTACAACACTTGAGTCATACTGTGTGTATTGTAGATATGTCCTGTGGAGCTTGTGAGACCTTTGTTGTCTTATTTATGGAGCTACTGGACTACCGTATTTACCCACATATAAGATGACCCCTCATTACGGTAGCAGTTTTCAAGATTTCAGGAGAAAAGAATTCTGGTCTTATGTTTGAATAAGTATGGTAAAATGCCTTCCTTCTGGCGGCACGGTGGCCCTGGAGTTAACTCGGCCTCTAAGAGAAATGAGTATTAGGGATAGCTCCTGAGGGGTAAAGGCAGCCAGTGCATAGGGCTGGCAACCTTACCACCTTCATGTGCTGATTTTCTATAAATCATGGTAGCCTGAATCTCCTGGAGCTGTAGGGGCCTGTCCAGGCCTGTAATGGAATAGCTGTACCTTTATGGTAATATGGCTATCTAAGTAGAACAAAATGTTGTTCAGAACTAAACTTCCAGTTGCCCAGCATCACTAGTTGCATTTTGTGTGTATAATTGGCAGCACTGAAAACTTGCTATATTCTTGGGTCGTCTGCTCATGCACTGCCTTTTTGTTAGAGGGGTGTGTGTTTGTGTAGTAGAGCTGAAAGATGTGATGTGCTGTGTAAGGACTGTCCTCACTTCAAAGAGAGACATCCACAGAACCAGTAAGACTTCCTGCCGTTGTGTGTAAGCACTGCAGTTGTCTGTTTTTATGTGCATCTGTACCACTTAGTTGTCCTTTTATTTTGTGATACAGTTGAGAGTATGGTCATTGCCATGTTGAGCATCAGATCATTTTCTTGGAGCTCCCTACATCTAAGAGTTCTTAATTAACTTCATGAAGTGTATATTTGCTCTAGACTTCACACCGTTCTTTTACTAAATGAACGGAATTGGAAGGTATGTTATGTTAGTAGACAGACAATGAAACGGTCCACAGTCTTCTCTAGATCTCCTTGGTGCACTGTTTAGTGCAACTGTGCCATTGCATGGTGTTACATATAAGGGGATATGAGGAAAAGGGAACAATGTTACTAAGTTTCCTGTGATGTGAACTGTCTCAAAAACATAGTTGTTTCTTTGATTTGTTCTTATGTCACACATGCAACCTGTTTTGTTACGAAGCTTTGTAAACTTTGCTGCTGAGGTATATTCTGACAAGTACCCATCCTTTGAATTTCATGGTGACTTTGTCAAATGCCAAATGTTAGGGTTGTACAATGTAGCAAATGGATAATTTAGTGTGTTTGAGCTTTCATAGTTTGTCACAATTTTTGTCAGTCATTTAAGGTTTCTTGGTATCATCAGAGAATTTATCCTATTGTCCCATGTGCCATATCCCTTTTGTATAGTTATAGCGAAGTAAGGGAGAATCTTATACACTGTCAAGTCAAGAAGTGAAGATGATAATGATCATTCATCCTTCAAGTCCAAGCACTGTTGACAACACAGGTTTGTTCCACCAGCAGTTGGTAACTCCTGTGTAATAGAACATTAGCACACTGAGTAGAGTGCTGTCTTTGCTAGTGGATTGGGGTCTCATTTTTGTTTATGCCCCCGAGAGCCACAGTAGATAGATTGGCAGCTTTGCACCTTCCTTTTGGAAGTCCCCAGATTGAGTCCTCACCAGCAGGGGTTCCAGTTTGGGGCTGCACTTCTTTTTCTCCTACTCAATGTTTGTGCACGTCTACAACACTGTAATTGGTACTAAATCCTTCAGTGGTGTGATACTGTATACATATGAATGACATGCTTTGAATGCTATGGCGAAACTCCTTTTACTGTTACGTTGTTAGAACCACATCTGCAAGAGCCATGTTAAACTGCACACACTGTGTGTGTAAATTACAACAGTTATGGGAATTGCAGCTGGCACAGATACAGTATACCAGTTTTGGTCATGGGATCTCTGCTTTCACTCGTAGCTTTCTTTGTTTTGTTTCTAATGTAATTCCTTCCTACAAAACCCCTTTTCTGTTTCATAGCTTCAGTTTTTTAAGATATATTAATTTTCATAATGTGTTTGGAAGAAATAGGGAATTACAGGACATACTTGAGAAGCAACAGGTCACACAAACAAGCCATTAGCTGCTGCCTTTTGAACATTTCCTGCCTTTACATAGACTGGTATCTTCCACCAGGTGGTGCATTACACCCTTGCAGCATGTTTCTTTTCATTTCTTAGAGACAAGGCCTTGCGGTAATGAATGTAGCATATGACAGAAGGCACATTGCTGATGGCAGAGGATGATGCATCATTCTGGGAAGTGTGGTCTGCTTGAAACTCATTTATGTCATCATTGAAAGGGCCTTTAAGAAATGATTGATTCAAGTGGCACTTTAATAACTTAATTTAACTGGTTTAGCAAGTAGTGTATAACATTGCACTATTTTGTCACTGAAAATAGTTGAAGGAAAGGGTTGAAATGAGTGTTTCAGCATGTGTTCTTGATTTTGTGTCCTGTTTTTCTTATTATCATGGTTACCCCACCATTTTTTTGTGTGAAATATCCTGCATTCCAGGAAAGGAAAGGGACTGGAATGAGAGTGATGTGTTTGTGTGTGTTTGTGTGCATGCGCACATGTTTGTATGTATGTAGTTACAAAATACTGTCTCTTAAAATGTGCCCATTGCTCGTAACAGTCATACCTGAAATGTAAATTATTTAATGAGATTTTAGAAAATATATGATAGCCCCTGTAAAAAATTGGGGCTGTTTACTTATCCAGCTCCTGAAATAATACAAGAGTTGTGATGTTATGAGTTTGCTGCATATCTGATGTTCCAACATATACAGGGAGCCACTTCTGTATGATACTTTCTCTTATATACATCCATTTTAAAAGTCATTAATTATGTGGCTAGTCTTTAACACAGGTTTTTACTCACAATAATAAAGTGAACTACTGTTGTATCCGCAGACTTGATAAACCAGTATTCTTTCAGTGGAGTGCTATAAAATACCAATCCAGTCATTTAAAGGTTAGTAGAAAGTCAGTTGTAAGCATAATCATTAACATTATGTATGCTGCTGTTTGGGAATGCATAACTTAACTGTGTATCAGTTAGAACACTCATGAAAGTCTCGATATTGAAAATACTTTGCCTATGGTCATTGTGGACCCTTGTTTGCTGGTTTGTGTGAATGTTTTGTGTAGTGAGGTGCTGCAGCATTAGGACATGATTAACTGGTCCAGCACTGAGTGTGCAGGTGTGTGCGCGTGCGCGCGCGCGCGTTTATGTGTGTGTGTGTGTGTGTGTGTTGTTGTCTTCAGTAATGGCATCTAGAGTCAGATATCCCTTTCTTCCCATTTAAATACTGTGAAAGATATGCACATTTTTATGCTAATTTAACCATCACATATTTGTAATTAGGGTTACGATTATTGTTTCTTTCAAATTTCTTTTACATGTACATAAGTTACTTTTGAAAAGTTATGGGTCATCGTAAGCTTTGTTCATGCTTTTAATATTATACCATATTGTAATGAGTTTTGTTTTTATTTCTTATATAAAAAAAATATTGGGACAGGCTGTGGGTTTGGGTGGGGGTGAGGCTTATTTTCTGATTTGCCTTACATAGTAGTTATTCTGTTTTGTATAAAATTCTGTGGGTTATTTTGTATTTATATGAATTAGATTTATGCTGTGTTAATTTGAGAGTAGTGATCTAGTTGCTGGTGGTAGTATCCCTGAGGGGTGGACACTTTTTTTTTCTGTCACTGTTTTTCTGTGTATGTATGTATGGGGGGGAGCTTGCATCATTTATGTTTTATATGGTCATACATAAAACATTGTTACTTGCCACGGACCTGTTATGTACATTATGTAAGTTATGTTCCAGAGTCTGTAATTGCAATAAATAACACATGCTTATACATTGGTAGGGTCATCTGGTCTGCTTATTTTGATTAAGGCAGCTTCTTTGTTTTTCGTTACTGGTTTGCTGATACAAGTTCTTGTTAAAACTGTAGTCACAGTTTCTGGACGATTTTCTGTTGTCTCTGGTCACTCACTGTGTTTATAGTATTATTGTGCTGTGTTACGAAAGTTGTGGTTTTTGAAGATTCGTTTGGGTAGAATTCAGAAAATGTGTTGAAGATTTTTTAACCGGATAGAAAGATCTGTACAGGCTTTACGTGGATATTGTGAAGTAATCAAGGGTACTGTGGAGCATACATACTATCCTGGCAAAAGTTATTTGGTACAAGAAGGGCAGCACATGTAATTGGCTGTTTTTTGGGGGGAGGGTGGGGCAGTATTAACAGGTAGCTGTGCAGAGGATCATTGAGAGAAGAGAACACATCTTCATGCTTGTTAGTGTTCACCATGAACTGTTGCTTGAGCTCGCTATACTTGTATACTTGCATAAGTGGGGTCCTGCCATATAACCGAAATACAGTCACAATTTTTCATTTGTGACTGTATTTCGGTTGTCTGGAGCATGCTTTTATGGCTCCAAATTTTGGTTCTGTATTACTGCAGGAGGTGAATGGCTGTAAGTTTGTAGCATTTTATTTGTAGGAGTTTGTTGCTGGGAAGATGGAATGTGTCTGTTGCAGCCATCAGCTTGGATTTGTTGAGTAGTTTAAATGTAGAAAATGAACAGATTTAAGCAATGTTGGAACTGACATGTCTCTTACAAAATACGTTATTCAAGCAAGTCAAAAGGGATGCATTAGTAAGTAATTTATGGTGATGAGTTATTAGTTGAAGGTTCTGCAGGTAATGTGTGTAACAGATAGAAGAACTACAATATATTGTGTGATTAAAAATAAAGAATTTAAGTCAATGAATGTGGTAAATATAAATACCATTTTAGCTGTACTTTATGCCTTGAGATTAATATGTGAATGGTGTATAATTGTTCATTCTAAGTGATAAAAGGAGGGGCATAATTGATTAACATTGCCTATTAATCAGTCATGATAAAAAATTTGGAGAAAGGCTGTGTTTCAGTTATGTGGTAGGGCAAACTGTATGGTGTTTGGGAGGCCACTTCTTGAGCAAGTGAAATCACTGGATTCCAAGCTTACAGCCATTATACCAATGTGGTATGTTCACATAACAAAGAACAAATGTGAATATGCAGGAGTTTGCACATTGTATAGTTTGGAACTACAATCATACTTTAGTGTGTGTAATTCAAGAAAGAGTTAATACTTAAAACACTGCTTTTTGAAAGCGGTCCGTTGATCAAGGGAATTGTGTAGGTGAATGATATGCCTTCAGTCTGTCCATTCTTATGTTACTTTATGAATTACATTTTAGGTGGTAGATTTGGAAAATACACCACAAAAATCATAGACTTTTCGTACTGAAGCATGACAACACAATGAGGCTGAATACCAATATAAATTTACATTGTCGTGCAGACATGGATCCCATGAAAACCAGAATGTGTTCCAGTTTTGGTGTAACTAGCCATGAAGCGTTCTTTATTGCACAGTAGGTCTTAAATGTGCCACAATCATCAGATTCGGATTCCACTCCACGCCTTCCCTACGCCACGATCTTTTCCCACCTCTCTACCACCATTTTAACTTTTCTTGAAGCGGTGGAGCCTTACCTCCAACGTCACCCCTACACCATCAGATTCGGATTCCCCTCCACGCCTTACCTACCCCTAGATTTTTTCCCACCTCTCTACCTCCATTTTATCAAATTTAACTAAAGGTTTTACTCAGGCACTCCCACCCTGAAGAAATACCTAGCAAAAAGTCCCTTAACATTAAGAAACTGTGCATTTTTTCCCACTCAGTATATCTGTGTTTCACATGATTCTCACAATAACTGCTATTATTTCCTTAAATCCCATCAATCAATTTGTCTTTTTAATGGAGACCTTATTTACTGTGAAGCGGGAAATGCGCTTCAGAAGATTACAGGGCACATTCTTTGTATTTGGGTACTGTCAGTGTCTTTTCCTTCCACTGAGACATTATTTTTGACAAATGTAAAATAATTCGCCCATTTGTAACTAGGCACTCCTTAGTATAGAAGGTTAAATGCAAGGCCATAGTGGGCCATGTTTTTCTTTTCTGTATATGTATTCTCCTAAAGAAAAAAAGAGTTACAAATACAGTGTATTGAATAAAACAAAATATTTAGTACTCTGCAGATTTTGGGGTTGACTAAATATTGAGTAAGAAGTTTGATCACATTTTACTAGATACAGTTAAGGGTGTGGGATGTTATTGCTTCTTGTGCTTGCATTTTTTTTTTCCTTTCCATTAAATTCACATTTTGTAATTGTATGTCATATTTGGTTGCAATTTGCGTATGGTACTGAAACTCGACTAGGGCCAGGATAGCTCAGTTGGTATAACAACTCGCTATGGGCTGGACAGTCCAGGGATCGAAGCCCAGCGGGGATGAGATTTTCTGCACCCGTCCAGATTGGCCCTTGGGCCCACCCAGCCTCCTGTACAGTGGGTACTGGGTCTTCCCGGGGGTAAAGCGGCCGGGGCATGGCGTTGACCACCCACCCCCATCTAGCGCCGAGGTTAAAGAAAGAGTAGAGTTGTACCTCTACTCCACCTCTGGCCGTTTGTGGCCTGTTATAGGGTGAACTTTACCTTTGCCTTTACTGAAACTTCACTAGATTGTACCGAAACGTATTGGCCCTTTGTGTGTCTGATCATTATTAAGAAACCAGGAAGCTGGAATTTAAAGATTTTCTTCAAATGGACAGTAAAGCCCTGTAGTTCTTTCATTGTAGGCAGTAGCAGTAATGTTTCATACATGCTTGGTTATATTTTTGAGCGCTGTCCATATGTCACATTATAAAAATGGACAACCCAAATGTATCATACATTTCATTCATTTAATTAATTGCATTTAATATGGTATGTTATTTGTTTTTGTCATATATTTTATGACACTCATCAAGAAGAAATTGTGTAAATGTTGTAGGACACTTGGGTTACATTTCTTGAAGTGCCAGATATGTTTCGCCTTGTGACTTTACACCCAGTCAGGTTATTTGAGTGACTTAAACTTGATATGGCATCATTGCTTTCTCACTGATGACTGTTTGTTTTGCTTATTACATCAAGTGTGATGTTGAGCAGGAGGATTCTCTCCATGCTATTTTACACCACCACTGTCAGTAACCTTGTCACATTAAAGAAGCCTGCTTGTTTTACTGATACCCTTTTGTGTGAGAGTGGGCCAGTGCCAGAGATCACGTGATACATTTCTTTTAAGTCAGGTAATGGGAAGCAGTGGATTTAACTGGTGGTTGTAACAGTCATTGTTTGGTTTGCTAGAAAGTAAGACCTGAAGATGGTGGGTAGGGTCAGATGTGATTTTTGCAGTTGCATAATGTGAACATGTTGACAGTATACTTGTGGCAACTGAATTGACTGGACCAAAACATGATGAGTCAAAATGTGGAACTGCTTGGTTATTTGTATATAGGGAATGTCATGACATGTATATATTATGATGTGTTACTTGAAGATTGGACCTAACTCTGACCTGATTTCACTGTATAGCTTCACGCATGTAAGCAGATATTTTATATAAACTGCATATATGTAACCTGTGGATCCAAGTAATTTGGAGAACGTAGCATGTGTTATATATGATACCTTTATAAATAAATAATACATTTGAGGAACATCTGAATCTCTGAACAATGTTTTAGAGCAAGGATCTTTTATTACCATTTCTCAGTGAGGTCTTTTGATGTAATGTGCATTGCAGTGTGATGTGAATTAGAGTGTTTAAATGTTTTTACTGTCCAGTTGGCAAGACAGCTTTTGATTTTCATTTCAAGTGTGCAGTGCCTTTGAAGAACATTGTCATTGATTGGTGGTGGTGTGGTTTTCACTGTGTAATCTTGGATGTGATACCTGTATTCAGGTGAATCTGCTGCCCGCATCTTCATGGTTAAAGTGGTTAGGGTGAGGATGTGTCCAGGTTTTATCGACAGGCGGAGAAGGAATGTGACTGCTGAGAAATAAGGGCTTTGTCATATTGACCTGGAGGTGCGGGCAGATTCCAAGCTCATACTGGGTCAAAACCCAGAAGACCAAATTCACAACACATATTGCTGTGAAAACAAGACAGTTGAAACATTGTCTTGAAACAACTTTCGGGGTATCTTAAAACATTGTGGTATAGGCAGCATGTAGATGATGATTCACTTTTCTTCATTTGTGAGTCATCGGCAGTCTGTACTGTTCTGTGTCTCAGGAGTTACAGATTGTCCTAACATATGTTAGTGATTCAGATGTAACAGACAGATCCTTGTTGATCTCTTCATGACATTTTGAGAAATATATTTCTTTAAGAAAACTGATCTGTATGCCATATTCTAAGATGGTGCACTTTGCTCAGCCCCTCTTTGTTACTTTCACTGTTTGAAAGAATATCCGAAACTTAGGCTGTGGACCACTTTGGGTGGTGGAGATGAATGTTTCATGGACCGTAACTATCTGTGTTGTTAGGGGTTGATACGGCTGGGATGCTGAAAATGTCGCATATTTATATCTGCCTGAAACCACTGCTGGGAACTAGCCATGGGTGTAACAGTGAAGTCAAGTACTTGATGTGTGTGGCCTCACTTTTCATTTGGCCCCTGTGGTATACTTAAGCACACTTGTTGCACACTGTTATGCCTGACTCAAATGCAAACCTCCATTCCTTTTGAAGTTTCCGGGATGTGGTCAGATTCCCTTGGTTTCTCTTATGAGGTGTTGCTTCCTGTATCCGATGAGGTTTTGCAACATCAAGCTGCATCCCAGAAACTTTACCCTCAGACATAGTACCATCAGACAAGTATGCTTAGGCTGACCAAAGATTCCAATTGGAAAACAAGGCCAGACACAGCAGTTACTTGAATTTACACACACTGGTTAGTGCCGAGCCACATGCAGGTGTAACTGATGGCTGGTTGTGCAGTCATATCAGGCCCCTGATAGTGGAGAAGGCAATTGTGACATAGTGGTTTGAATGATTTGAGGTGGCTGCTAATGTGAGAATTATTTTGATGACTGATACTGCTCTACATCATAACTATTAATATGTTCCTTAAATATGTTTTATGCATAAGTATATAATGTTCAGAGTGTCCATCAAATAAAACAAGCTGTTAGACCATTCAACCAAGCAAAGACAGAAGGCATAGATAGGACATGTAAGCATTCAATTGTGCTGCTGTATTCTTAAACCTACTAGACCTAACCTCTTCAATAGCATTTTTTAATCTTTCCATGATTCCTTGTCTGTTACTCGGTAGGTGCTGGAAAAACTGAGATCCCTAAGTCCTCATCTATGCTGTTTGAGCCATTGCATGCTGGCATCCAGAGAAGTCCATTCTGGAGCTTACTTTGAAGCATGTGCATTTACTGTAGTCAGTTTTTGTACTCTTTATTGTTATTGCTGTCAGTAGATGGCAAGATGCCAGGGATGCACAGATTTTCCAAAAATGTATGTCACCTTAAAATTCTAGGTGCCAGGAAAATAACAAAAAGCAAGTTCCATACTGCTGACACACACATAGTAGGTGCCACCATGCAAAGTTTAGGCTCCCTGTTGTATGCTTTGTTGTAGCTGAAGAACAGCTGTCAATTGCTGATTGCTGTAATCATTATCATGATCTGTGTGACTTACACCTGCATTTTAAAAGCTGGTGATTTTCCAAGTACATTAAATAATAATTGATACAAATTTATTGTAGGGGTTTTTATCAAGCACTGGATGCAATGCATTGTATCCTGATGCAGTGGACCAGCTGATATAATACATGTACATAAATATGCTGTGAGGGGACCCTCAACTTGATATTAGTGCATGCCACCACACTGGACATTAAACGGTGTTGGGTCATTCTTTTTCTATGTGCATATGACATGCAGTTCTTCATTGTTGTGAAAGATCTTCCTCTGATAAAATTTATGTTACAGATTTTTTTCTGTAAAGCTGTAAAATAGGCATAATCTCTTTGTTTGTGTACCATTCAGTGGTTTCTGGCAGCCTTAAATAACTTAAAACTCTTAGCTGACCAGAATTGTGTTTTGTAAGTAGACTGTGGGTAATATAAAAGTATGAAACAATACATTGAAGTTGATTGTAGCAGCTGAGCTTTAGATCTTCAGACTTGGAATATGGCCTGCATGGTTCAAATTATTTCAGACTGTCAAAAGGTATGATTCTTTTCTTTTCCAGATTCTGATGCAACCTACATAGACTTGATGTGCTTCCATTTTTTTTTGTAAATATTCCTTTGGCATGTATAAAATGTAGTTGTAAATTATTGTAATCATAAACATATGTTATCTCGGGGGTATGTAGTTAGCTGACTAAAGAACTGACACACACAGAAAGTGGCTGCAGTCATGTAATGTTAATGGTGTAATAGGTGTAATCGCAAGAGAATGTGTAGTTACATCATGTCCAAATGTGAGGATATGTTATGCTACATGCTTCTAATGTAGTGATGGCCATTCTTTGGTTTCATGTGGCAAACAGAGAAAATACATAATTTTTATGGTCATTTTAATTTTGGCAATTTGATGGGGGTTATGTGAAGAATCTTGACAAATGCCTATCACATAATTGTCATTGGGGGGGATTATTACATTTAAGGACAGGTGTGGGTTCCCACCTGTAGGGAGTTGATGGAGTGCTTTATGATGATAGATGTGAGGATAATGTTTTGTACCCTCTTTATCATTACAGAACATGAAGGACTTGAATACCGTCTGTGGCTAAGATGACAGATTTTTACTGTAACCAGATTTGCATGTTCTGTAGGTCTGTTTTCTGGTTGGTTGCATGATTGGAGGGGGGGACTGTCATCAGTCTTCACACCACAGTCATTTTGTGGTCTGTTGTGCATCCGTTTTCAGAATTTGTTGGCTCAGTAACATATATTTGATCACAGGACACCAAAGTGAATAATTCTGCCTTCTGGCTCAGATGACAGCCTGGTAGCTTAGTAATGGCATAATCCATTCATGTTCTGTCTCACTTCGGAAATTGTGCCCTAGGTAACTGACCTAAGATAATTTATCATCATTTTTATCAATATTGCATGTCTGTAAATTATGAAAACACATTGTCAGTGGTTGATTTGAGCTGCAGGCTATACAACTTGTTACCATGTTGTAGCATAATATTAAACATAGATGGCAGTAGGAACCACTTCAGACAGTTTTCACATGTGACACTGGTTCACATACAGAGACGGTTGCTGTGATGTGAGATCGCATAAGTGTACTGTTTGGTGTAATTTAAATCCCAGAAACAAAATTGTTTTTATCTGTGGCATAATAGACTGTTGTTGGTACTGTAACATTTTCTCACTTGCAGACCAGAAACTGACAGACTGGTAGCCAAAAGGATAATTTGTGTGCTGAGCATTTGAAGTATTAATTAAAAGGCGTTGGAACCCAGACAGTTGCATTACTGACATTGGAACTGTAGCACTTTCAAGAGTGTTTGCTTATGAAAAGACTGAGACCTGTTTTGTAGTTTAGCAGTTGGAAACATTTTTTAAAACTGTAGCATCAGTAGTTCCACTTGTTAAAACACAGACAAGGTGTTATCAAGTTTATTTGAGCATTGTTCTGTTGTGTAAAAAGAGTAACCAAGTCATATATTATTGAATTTGACATTGAAAAGTGTAGTTGAACAGCATCTTTCCACAGTATAATATTGCAAGTATATGTACTATATGACACTGGTTTCCCTTCCTTGAACTGTGTGCATCATTGTAGGAGTCAAGGCAAAAACAAAGTCGACAAGGTGCACTGCTCATATTCTGTATCGATTTTTCATTCGGTCACTGTAGGGTGTTGATATCCAGTGTGTCAAAAGCAAATATTGAAGGAAGGGCATGAAACTGAAGTTTGCAGTTGTGAGAAGCAGTTTGTGAAGGTACATTAAAGTGGTTTTAAATTCATACTGTGCCATAGCAAAGGCAGTCACCAGATTCTCAGAGCAGAGACCTGAGTTCAGTCTCAGGGGAGTTTATTTATTTATGGTAGACAGCATGGCACTGGGCAGGTTTCATCGCACACACTTTGGTTTTCTCATGCCAGTTATCACAGCTGTGCATCATAGTCATCTGCCATCCACATTCTGTACATAGCTGCATTTGTGGTCACATTGCCAAAGGACTGGTTGACATGCCAAAGGACTGGTTGACATACCATCCCCAGGAGAAGGAGAAGCACCTAAATGTGTTATGAATTCTATTCTTAACTGGTTGTTAAACCAAAATCCATAAGCAGGTTTATTTTTGTGGTTTCCTGCAGGTCCTGCTGCTGTATTTATGTGTTCACAATCACACTTTGCATTTTAGTGTGCAGCGGTTCAAAGAAGTGTGATGAGGCAGTGTGTGATCTTTATACACAATACCATTTTGCAGAAGAGATGTCTTACTGGCATTTACTTTTCAGTGTATGTTATGGGAACAGCAGCTAATGGAGATGTTAAAAGTACAAATTTAGACTTACTTTCTGTTTGTTTCAAGGACTTCCTCCTGCATGTGACACTGAATATGCTGTATACTGAAGTGGAAAATGTTGCCAGTAAAATTTCAGTTCTTGAAGGGTTTGATTGCTGGCCAGAGCAAGAGAGTTCTCTGTTCTTCAAAATGTTCAGTCCAATGCTGGGACCTACACATACTCTGTCCATGAGTGGGTGCCAAAGGCTTTTCTGGGTTGTGATGTGGCCAGGGAGTGAATTTGACCATTTGCCTCCATCTTGTGCCAAGATTAATAATGTGTGGAGTTTTTGCTGTGTTCCAGCATATGCCATTGCGATATGCAGAGGGACATCTACAATTTAGATGTTTATGTGTTGGAACATTTATATCTCATATTTTTTGTTATTATAGAGTTTTGAGAAAAATGCCTGTAAGTAATTCTGGAAGTGAGGGGAAGTAGATGTAACTGTACAGGAATTATGTTCTATGAGAATGCTCTGTTTACATAAAATTAGTTATGCAGAAGTGCACTATTATATCAATAAAATTGTAATTTACACTGTGTAGTAATAACACCTTGTACAACACAAAACCTGTCATTGTGGTTGTTGAAACAGACAAGTGGGAAATTATGGTCTGTATGTACGTATACTTGAGCGAGGGTCGGACTGTCACTCTTACAATTTAATATCATATTGTCATGATCAAGAAAATTATAGATGTAGATTTGTCATGTTTCAGCAGGTATTTCGGAATGCTCAATTAGTATGTTAGAGCACAGAAAGAGATATCTTTTGATAGTTTGTAATTGTATTAATTCTAATTAATCTTCGTTTGTGATTATAGGTCATATGTAGATAATTGTTTTTAAAGTACTTTTTCACATGCTCAAGTGCCTTCGTTCTACAGAAATCAAGAGGTTAAGAAGGTAACTGAAAAACTCCTCTTTCAGAAAGTAACTATTAAATAAACTGGAATAATTGTCAGTTTTGTTATATTGTATTATAATTAGATGACTCATAATTTTGTATGCATAGGGGAAGAGAAGATGAATATGGTAAGACACAGTGTGTGTTACCCCATTATGTATGTATGTATGTTATAAATTGTGACAGTTTCTTTCCCCCACCCCCTTTTTTGTGGGGAAGGAGGGGGGGGGTAAGTGTTACTAATTTTTGTATGACGGAATGTTGCACAGGTTGGATTTATGTAGGAAACTTTGCTTTGATACCAAGTAAACTATTGTGTCACTTTTTATAAGTGTAGCTTTGTGTACCAGAAACCACTTTTCTGTCCATAAAGTGCCCATACAGGGAACTGTTTTGGCATAGTTGATGTGTACTGGTCATTAAGTTTACCAACTGAGCATACTTCATGTGCAGTTTCCAGTGTTTAGGGTTTTTTTGCAATTTATAGATGGCCTTTGCATTTTTATTCATTACATTTGAGGAGTCTGAAATTGCAGCACCAGACTCTCTTGGAATTGTATGTGGGATTTAACCTTTAAGTATATACATTGCCAAATGTGAATGCACGTAGGAAAAGACGCCTAGAAATTCATTTTATGTATTTAGGCAACAATGAAGTTCTGTGCATTTTTAAAATATGGCTCATAATTTCTGTCTTATTTTACAAAAAATACCATTTGTTTCATAATTTTATTCCCCCCCCCCAAATAATATGTTTCACATAAACCATGTACTAAATTTAAATACCCATCCCCATTGGCTAATGTTAAAATTCTGAAATGAGGAATGGAATCTTGGGCTGGATGCATTTGTATCACCGAAGTTCGGCTCTTTTATTTTATTTTTCAGACTGTGTAAATTTAATAGTTGATTTCAGCGGTCTTCACTCTTTAAATTTTTTTAAACTACAAGCACTGATACTGACAGGAAAAGCTGCTCGTTATTGGGCAGACACTGGATATTCTTGCTTGTGTGTTTGGGGCAAATTTGTTTTCTGGCGGCAAAAGTGAATATTACTATTACCTTAGTATGTTTATATCTGGCATAATCCTACACATTACTGCCTTCAGTGTAAATGCATTCTTGTACCATGTTTAATTATTCTGATTAATGCTATACATTGTAGGTTTACAAGACTGCATATCCAGTTCTCATGTAATTAGCATGCGGGTTAACTGAGTGTAGCCTAGAAAGAGCCTTAAGCAAAATTTACTTCAAACACTTAAAATGTTGATGCCACTTGATTGCAAATGGCAGGATTATCGTATTGGAAGGGTTTCTGTAATGTAGTTTAATGGTTTCGTGACTGTGTACCAGCTGTTGCAGCTGTAGTATGTTTTCTTAATTGCAGAACAGGATGCTGGCTTCATTAGTTGGGCTGTTGATTGTAGGAAAGATGTGTCTTTGTTGTGTTAGACTTAACGTCTGTACTAAACTCATTGATTAATTTCATGAAAATGTTATTTCTTCAGTAGTGTCAGTATGTGTTTTTATTTTCGGATGGCTGTGCATTCCATCATAACACAGTTTCAGGGTCTGAATAAATTCGGTTCTCATTATCTGGCATTGAAGTCGAGGAATTTGTAATTATGTGTATGAATTATGAATACATTGTAGTCATATCGTATGTTTGCCACTTAAAAGCTGATTTATTTTTATTTTCAGTGACTGTGATCCAAATGTAAAGCACATAGGCAGTGAGAAGTTGGCAAGTTTTACCAGGTCACACTGTTTTAATTGCAGTATTAAAAGTTGAAGATAACTGGTGCTGTGATTCAAAAACAGGAAACTAAACTTTGAATTCTAAAGGCTTTAGATGTACTATCTGAATATGATGTGCTAAGATACTACAAAGGTAGGCCCATTTTTTAAATTTATGTAAACTTGCTTTTCATCTCTTACACAGTGCATGTGCCAAGCTGAGTTCAGTAAAGTTGCTCATGGATGACTGCAACATCTTTGCATGTCAAACTTGACTTGATTTAATTAGGTTAGTGTGCCAGCAGCCTAAATCATTACCCATATTATTAACATGTGGTTGCACAAGAAAAATTAATGTTTTTTAAAGGTTGCTGTTTTATTGTTTTTTGAATGGGAACCACTGTCAGAAGGCCATGAATAATTGTGCTACCAGTGATGGCATTTGGTAGTATATCATTCTGAAATTTTGATTGCAAATAAAGCAGTTATACTGAAGACAACAGTACTGTATTTTGTGCACTGGAAAATGTGAATGAATCATGCACAGTGTGTATCTTAATTGATGACATCCCGTTGTGATAACTTGAAGAGCAGAATTGAAGCACAGACTGTTACTCACAACTTAAATTTGTCAGTTTTATTGCGTGCTGCATGTTTTGACTTTTGGGAGAACCACCATCAGGCAATTAAACATAAAAGTACATAAAGAAGGATCATGTAAGTACAGCCCATTCAGTGATGCTTTTCAAAAAGCCAGGACCTCAACTGTAAAAAAATTGGAGTGTGTATATGCTGCATCTAGATATCTAGTTGCAGTGTATACATACATTTAAATTGTCTTTATGCATGTAGTTTTATATTTGATTTCCTGTTGATAGCCGTCCCAAAAGCTGTAATATATAGCAAGCAATAAAACTGGAACAAGTTAAGTTGTGACTGATGGTCTGTGCTTCCTTGCTACTGATATTTTTAAGTTTGGAATTCTAAAAAGGGAGGCACCCAGGTGCAAATTTTTTTTTACACACATTATTGTTTGTTGTACATGTTGGTGAGTAGAGTGTAGAGTTGTGTGTTATTTCACTTGTTACCACTCATGCCTGATGTACATGCTGTTACGATGATCAGTTGTGTGTGGTTGATGGTGAATGGGGGTGTGTTAACATAATGTGTAACTGAACATGTGGGTTGGATGTCACAACTTGGTAATAATTGCCCCCAAAATTTGCTTTACATTTCAAACAAAAACAACTGAATTCAGAACTTGCATTTTTATTAAATATGTATTTTCATTTATTACTGTTATTGTTATTACTCTGTATGACTTGTAGGTTGTATAATGTGTAAGTTATGTTGAGTCCATTTTAATATTTTTTGTGAATATAAAATAATAAAAAAATGTAAAATGAAAGTAATTGCAAAAACATAAGAACTGTGTGAATTTATGTTGCTTATTTCCCTTACTGTATTCAAGTTACATTCATTTTGAAGGCATTTGGAAATATGTGTGTGCTGATTGACTTTTGTTGTAATATTGATCAAATTGAACATAATACTTTAGTACCTAGGATTCCTGCTTCATATGTGGGAGTTCCTGGATTGAAATAAGGCATGCATGCTGTGTAGCCTGGTAGATGATTTTTATGATTTTCGTGATTTACTGAATGGAAATCCTGATGTAGCAACTTGAATTTGACATGGACCACGACCATTGAAACTGTGTGCTTCTAGTCTGGATTTCTCAGTTCCTAGATGGGTTGTCTGCTATGTGGGCAAGTGGTCACCCATGAAGTATATACTTCTTCATCTGGTGCTTAACTTCTTTTATTAAAAGTTGTGGCCTTCTCAACGACGTTTTTCCATTTTGTTCGATCTTGGACACAAACTGTCCAATTTTTGATATTCAGTTGACAGATATTTTGTATTATGAAGTATATACACGTATCTTGAAATTGTGCCACTGTGGTAGATTATAAATTTTGTGGTTTTCTCAAATATTGAAAATGAGAACACATTTATTTGATCAGTAAAATTGGTGAACCAGTGTTATTTAGTATACAAAATTGTAATTGCTTCAACTTCTTGTTATTGAAAAATTCTGGAGTGTTTGGTTCAGTTCATTTTTGATGATGATGGCATGTCTCTGCTGAAAATTACATGCATGTGCACACACAAGCACTGAATGCATACCAGAACTCATTAGTAATGTTACGGTTTGTAGATAATGAGATTGCTGAGTAGGTGGCATGGACCTCTGTGTTCAGGGAGTGACAGACTTACTCTTCTTTTTCTGTTGCAAAACAGCCTGAATCGGGTCTACGCTGTGTCATTGTTGAAGTTTCTAGTTCGTGCACAATTCAACTCACACACCAGATAGGTCTTCTGAATGAGTGATCAGCTTATTGTAGATGTTGCCACCTCCACAGCACACAGAAAACAGACAAACATCCAAGCCCTCAGCGGGATTTGAACCCGCGATCTTGAGGGCTGCATACTGAGGGCCTTTATTAGTTACCTGTGCGGTGATAACACTGTGGGTGGCAGCTGTACAAAGGTTTCCCCATACCATACTGCTGAAAGGTTCATAACTGATTGATTCATTATAAGAATAGCACATAAATACATATATCATACATACATATATTCCGTGGATCCATAAGTGTGTCACAAAGACAGGATGTGGAACAAGTGGTATTGTGGATGTGATCTGATGCCTGAGGCATACTTGGTATCAGGTAACAGTAATGTATGAGTAGTGTTCAGTTGGGTACATTGTTTCAGATCTCGGCTCTCTTCCACAAGACAGGAAGTAACTAATTGTTAATATTTGTTTCTGAATTTATTTGGCCTAGCCCTCCCACCTCATCTCATATTGGTTTCTGTTTCATGCGCTTAAGTACTGTCATTGTTTTGAAGGTGTGTAGTTTATGTAGCCCAGTGTAGCTGATCCGGCAGCATGGATCATTTGTGTAGTACTTTACTGGGTGAAGTGTAATTTACTTTTTTTTTTCTTACAAACTACGAAGGGTTGACAGCATGTGGTGTGGGCTTGTGTTAATGTGGTCTGTGGACACTAATGGGTGAGAAATTTCGATTCTTGTACTGTGACACTGAAAAGCAGGAAATACAGAAACTGTTTTGTAATTGTAAACAGAACATGAATTGTGGAATTTGCTACAGACACTCAGTTTGTTCCGAGTGCTGTTTGTTTTCTAGCTGCAGCAGTTTACCCAAATGGGAATGGTGTTTTCAGAAGAATCCTGCTCTTTTCTGGAGCTTGCACAATGCATACAGCAACTGGGAACAAATGTATATGAACCAATTAAATAGCACAGTCATTTGAGTTCACTCAAATGGATGAAAGTAATGACATTACAGACACTGCACAGTCGATATTTATTGGCAGCCCATGTTTGTGAATAACTGTATAGCTTATGCTGTCTGAGACACTGCAGCTGGTGTAGATGTGTTCTTGAACGTAAAGAAAACATTTCTTTGGAAAAGGGCAGGTGAAAATTGAGAGGCATGACAATCGGTGATGACAAATATGTACTGTGGAAGACGTGTAGTAGGGCGAGTCTGTGAGGAAGTTATGCGCATGAGCCCTGATAATTTGTTGGTGTTTCATTGTAGTATTCAGTAAGAGAAAATTTGCTGGAGATAAAAGAAATTGCGGATACTGTGATTTGAACATAAGACCACATTTTACACACATATTCAAAGTGCTGTCTGTACCAGCATTTGGTGGAAGAAGTCAGATCAGAATATATCTGTCATCATTGAGATGGCTGAGTAGGGGTACAGTGTTAAGTAGGTTTCGTTTGTGAACTGGAGTAGCTTGGGTATTTTTATGACAGAAGAGAGCAAAACTGTTCCACAGTTTATTACCATCTTGTTGCGCAATGTTTTTTATTTGTTATTAATTTCTGCTCCGACATGTTTCGGCCAAAATTCATGGCCGTCTTCAGGGAGCTAGTAAGTGTATTGACGTGTACAGCTTATGAGGTGACTTACGTGGAAGAGTTAGATTATATACGTCCGTGTCGAAATATAAATAAAGTCCTTAAAAGACAGTTTACAATTAAATACAATATAAAATTATTTGAATTAGGTGTTGTGAACTGTGTTGTGTCCAGACATCTGCTACTGATATATCTTCGGTTGAAATGAGTCGTGGAATTAAGCTTCAGGTACTCCGTGTTCATGCTACAAATGAATACGTTGGAGCAGTAATTAATAACAAAACATTGTGCAACAAGTTAGTAATAAATATTGTAAAGGCAGGTCTCGTTTTATGCCTGGGTTATGTTCCTGAAAAACATCGTGCAAATCGAACACACAATTCCCATTTAAAACTGTATTTCCTGGGGGTTAGGGGATTGACAATCACATTCTATGTAGTGTGAAACTATATGACTAGTGGACATACGGACCTGTCGAGTATATAAGTAATGTATATACTGTATACAGGGTGTCCGAGGAGGAATGGACAAAACTTCGGGAGAGTGTTCCTTATGTTGAACTATACCGATATAACCCAAAACACCTATATCCAAAGTTG
>JGI20166J26741_10788892_pt1 | contig 29673 bp, 32 predicted proteins | sample TergutCu122P5_FD_26741 | JGI IMG/M metagenome (IMG submission 26741)
GATTTTTTGCTGCGCCCCTCTCAACGGGGTGCAGCAAATTTTCGTGGGATATGCCATAATACTATATCATCCCAAAAATAACTACACATTGTCATTCTGAGGCGAAGCCGAAGAATCTTAGATCCTTCGCTTCGCTCAGGATGACAAATTGCCCAACTATTTTTGATATGCTGTAATACAGTAGGGGACGCCGCCCTCGGCGTCCCGCTGTTCACGCCCTCGGCGTCCCGCTGTTGTCGGCAGATTCAGGTAACGGGACGCCCAAGGGGGCGTCCCCCAACGGCGGCAAACTAAGCTGTAATAATTTACCACTGCTGTTACTATACCGCTTAACTGCATAAATCTACAGCGGAAATGTCGAAACAACCCAGCGTCTGCAAGGTTTTTTCTAGGCTCCAGGCTCCAGTTTCCGCAGTTATCCAGTATAACACCGAATGCTGCATCGTAGGGGCGGCGGCAGGCCGCCCACGTTGGCCTGCCGCGAATTTCGGGCGGCATGACGCCGCCCCTACAACGGTGTTTCCATGTGTTTTCTGATAGCAAATAATACAAAAATATAAAACAAATTCAACATGGTAAATGTTTACAGCTTAGCTTGCAGCCGTTGGGGGCGTCCCCTATGATTTTCATATGATTTCCCCGCGAAATTTTGCCGTAAATTTGCTGCGCCCCTCTCAACGTCCCGGGTTGACACACTTGCGCGGAATATGTAGAATATGGCTGAAAGCTTTGCGATATGGCGCGGACAACGCCTTATACCTGTCTATTACCCGCGATAAGAGGTGTTTTTATGACATACCTTAGAACAGGCGTGTGCCATACCGGCGAGGGGAGCCTGTCAAACGTTCTGATCGGCGTCGAAAACGGGCGGATCGCCTCGGTCCGGCCCGCCGGGGATCCCTTTCCGGCGGATTTCGGTTCGATACGGGATATGCCGGCGTCCCCGGCGGATTTCGGTTCCGCGCGGGATATGCCGGCGTCCCCGGCGGATTTCGCCGGGGCCTCCCCGCGCCCGGCCGGCGGCGTGATCGACCTCTCCGGCCTGACCGTCCTGCCGGGCTTCATCGACATACATTTTCACGGCGGGAACGGCTATGACGTGATGCAGGGCACATACGAGGCGATAAACGGGCTGTCCCTCCACAAGCTCGCCGAGGGCGTCACGTCCTTCTGCCCGGCGACCATGACGGACACGCCCGAGAACATCCGGCGAGCCCTGTCCGGCGTCCGCGGGGCGCTGGAGCGCGGGACGGACGGGGCGCGGATCATCGGCGCGTTCATCGAGGGGCCGTATATCAGCCGTGAATTCAGGGGCGCGCACACGGAGCGGCTGCTCCGCCCGGATTTCACGGCGCGCGAGGTCGAGGAGCTGATAGACTTCGGGGCCGGGGCCGTAGCCTCGGTGGCCCTCGCGCCGGAACTTCCGAACGCGCTTGAGACGATAGCGGCGCTCCGGCGGCGCGGGGTAAACGTCAGGCTCGGGCACACCGCCGCGACGTTCGCCGAGGCCAAAGCCGGGATCGCGGCCGGCGGGAACGTCGCCATCCACACCTACAACGCCATGAGCCCCCTTAACCACAGGGAGCCGGGCATGGTCGGCGCGGTCATGACGGAGCCGGGCATTTACGCGGAACTCATCTGCGACTTTATCCACGTGCATCCGGCGGCGGCCGCGATTCTGCTGAAAATGAAGGGGCCGGACAAGGTCATCCTGGTGACGGACTGCATATCCGCCGGCGGCCTCGGGGACGGCGAGTACAACCTCGGCGGCGAGCCGGTGACGGTCGCGGGCGGCGTGGTCCGGAACTCCGAGGGGAGGCTGGCCGGCAGCACGCTGTCTGTCATAACAGCCGTCAGAAACGTCTGCGAAACGCTGAACGCGCCGCTGGCGGACGCCGCGCGCATGGCCTCGGCCAACCCCGCGAAGGCGCTCGGGATCTACGACAGGACGGGCAGCATATCGGAGGGCAAGACCGCCGACATAATCGCGATAGACGGGGAGTACAACGTCAGGTTCGTCATGGTCGGGGGGGAGGTAAAGATAATGAGGGGTTAGCAAGGGATAAAAGAGAAAGATTCGGAATGCATAATAAATCTTGATTTATGAGCCAAATCTGCATATACTGATAAGTAAGGAAAGCAAGATTATCAGTTTTGTAAGGGGATACCAAGATGGAAGTGGCGAAAATCACAAGCAGAGGACAAATCACTATCCCTATTGACATACGAAAAAAGCTCGGGGTCAAAGAAGGGGATAAGATTATTTTTATGGAGGAGAGTAATAGGATTTTTGTCGTGAACGCGGCAAAAATCGCTTTTGCCAATATGCGGGCCGCGTTTGCGGGTGAAGCGGACCGGCTTGGGCTAAAGGACGAGAGCGACGTCGTAGCGCTGGTGGACGAGGTTCGGGAGGAGATGTGGAAAGAACGTTATGCGGATCATGATTGATACCAATGTTCTGATTCCTGCGTTTACCCTGTCTTCTCGATATCTCTTGCGAATGGGCGAAAACATAACAGAACAGCACACCATTGTTTTATCGATTTATGTCGTAGATGAACTGAAACGGGTGACAAAGCGGAAATTCCCTGAAAAGTATGACCTTTTGGAATCTTTTCTTCGGGAATTGCCATATGAACTTGTATACTCGCCTGAGAGAATCGACAAATCGAAATTCCCCGATATTTGTGACGCTAAGGATCTGCCTGTTTTAGTTTCGGCAATCATAGAGGATGTGGATGTGTTGATTTCGGGTGATGTAGATTTTGCGCCGATTAAAATAGAATATCCGGAAATTTTGACGCCAAAAAATTTTGTGGCAAAATATTGCTGAACCTACTTCCCATCCCTCAGCGTCATCAGCGTCACCTCCGGCCGCGCGAAAACCCTCGGCACACCCTCAAACGTCCCCGCCCCTCTGCTGACATAAACCGGCGCCCCGTCCCTCGAGCGCGCCCACCCCGCCATGAACCTTTGACCGTAGCTTGTTATGCCCTTCCCCGGCCAGAGCGCCGGCGCCCAAAGGCCGAAAAGCGTGATCTGCCCGCCGTGGGTGTGCCCGCTCAGCACCAGGCCGGCGGGGGACGCGTCCTGTTTCATCGCGACGTCGGGGTTGTGCGCTATGAGCAGCACAAAATCGCCCGGACGCGCCCCCTCCGCCGCCTTTTTCACGTCGGGATCCCGGTTCCAGAGATCCTCCACGCCCGCCAGATAAAAACCCTCGCGCACGCGGACGCCGCTGTTTGACAGCGGACGGACGGAATATTTCTCCATTGCCGCGAAAAGCTCCGCGTAATTGTCGTGGTTTCCCTCGACGCCGTAGATGCCGTCCACCGTCGCGACCTTTGACAGGATTTCCATCGACCTTTCCGGCCCGCCGCCGGCGGAAGGGAAATCCCCTCCCAGAACCAGCAGATCCGGCTTCCATTCGTTCAGCCGCTCCGCGGCTTTTTCAAGCTCGTTCGCCGGCAAAGCGTGCGTGTCGGTAATAAAGGCTATTTTATAGCCCTCCATCCACGCCGGCACTTCCGCCGAGTAAAACGAGACTTGCTTGTACTCTATCATCCTGTCGAATGTAAGCGCGGAAAAAAGAAAAATCAGTATCGCCGCCGACCCAAGCATGACGCATACCCGGAAAGCTCTTTTGAGCGGAATAACCCTCTTATTCGCTTGCATAGTTAGTGAAATAGTTCTGTATGAGCACCACAGGCGTGCCCCTGTCGCCGCTTCCGCTGACTAGGTCGCTCAGGCTTCCCAGGAGGTCGGGCAGCTTCCGGGGCGTCGTGCCCTCCGAGACCATCTGGCCAACCAGGTTCTTGTCCTTCGTCCGGATGCGCTCCCGCATGGCCCGCGACAGCTCCGCGCCGGAAAGCCCGGCCAATTCGCCGTCCGCCAGGAACTTGAGCTTCAGTTCGTTCGGCGTGCCGTCCAGGCCCGGCGTATACGCGGGGGAAATGACCGGGTCGATCAGCTCCCAGATGCCGCCGAGCGGGTCCTTGAAGCCGCCGTCACCGTAGACCAGCACCTCGAAATGCCTGCCGGTACGGGCTTTCAGTGCCTCCTGCAATTTCCGGACGAACAAGTCGCAATCCCGCGGGAACAGCTTTACCGAGCCCTCCGCAGCCTTGTTGGAGCCGAGCAGGCCGTAATCCGGGTTATAGCCGCTCCCGTCCACGGAGGCGGTCAGTATCTCGTCCAGTCCGAGCACGTTCGCGCCGGCCTCGCGGAGCAGGGCCTTGGTGCGCCGCCTGGAATGCACGTCGCAGCAGAGGACGTTGCTCGTGTATTTCAGGATGTGGCGCGGGTCGTTGGAGAAAACGATCTCGATGTTGTCGCTGACGCTTTTGTAGAACTCGATATAGTCGACGCCGGTGAACGGGTGGATAGTGTCGTAGCCGAAGACGGCCCGGAAGCCCGCCTCGTCGAAGCTGTCGGCGTAGGGGTTGACCTTCAGGCGGTCGAGGGTGCTCTGGCTGACCAGCGCGTTGCCGACTTCGTCCGCCGGGTATGAAAGCTGGATATATACCTTTTTCGCCGATTTCGCGATGCCGGGCAGCACCGCGAAGCGGTTCCTGCTCATGATCGGGAACACCGCGCCCAAAGACTCGCCGCCGAACTTTCCGCGCAGATCGGCGGCGATCTGGGCGAAGGAGGCGTAGTTGTTCTGGGTCCTGGCGACGACCGCCTCCGTCACCGCCACGATGTCGCCGTCCCCGAGGGAGAAGCCCTCCTGCTCCGAGGCCTGGCACAGGCTGTCGCATATCATCGTCACCAGGTCGTCGCCGCTTTTGAAGATAGGGGTCACGATGCCGCGCGCGCACACGCCGGTATAACGCATAAAGTGTCACATCCATTCTATTGACCTTGTTTACTATAAAAAGTATAATACCTCCGAACGCATAAGTAAAATTAATCTTTTTAATGCTATTGATAAGGAGCGCTTATACATGGACATAAGCCTGGAATCATACCGGATATTCCGCGAGGTCGCCAGAACGGGCGGCGTTTCCAAGGCCGCCGGAGCGCTGTTCGTTTCCCAGTCGGCCGTTTCCCAGGCAATAAAGCAGCTGGAAAACAGGCTGGGGACAAAGCTGTTCGACAGGGCCGCCAGGGGCGTCAGGCTGACGACGGAGGGGGAAGTCCTGTTTTCATATGTAAACGGCGCGGTAACGCTGATCGAAAACGCCCGGGAGAAGCTGTCGCGGATGCGGGAACTCCGGGCGGGCGAAATCAAGATCGGCGCTTCCGATACCATCTGCGGCCTCTTTTTGCTCCCCTTGCTGAAAAAATTCAACGCCGAATACCCCGACATCCGCATATCCGTGACCAACCGCACCACGCGGGAATCCGTGGCCTTGCTGAAAGACGGCGCGGTCGACCTGGCGTTCATCAACCTCCCGGCGGACGAGGACGCGGCGCTGGAAATAACCCCCGTCATGCCCATCCACGACTGCTTCGCGGCGGGGGAGAAATACGCCTTTCTGGCCGGTTCCGTGATGCGCCTGCGCGATTTGCGGAACTATCCCGTCCTGATGCTCGAAAAGGCCAGCAACACCAGGAGGCGGATGGACATGTTTCTGTCGGGCCACGACGCGGAGCTCCGGCCAGCCATAGAGCTCGGCGCGCTGTCGCTTCTGGCCGAGTTCGCGCAGATCGGCCTGGGGATCGCCGCCACTATAAGAGAGGACATCCGGGAAAAGCTGGAGAAAAACGAGCTTTTCGAGCTGCGCTTCGCGGAAGCGCTGCCGACACGGCATATCGGGCTCGCGCGGACGAAGGACGTCACTATGTCGTTCGCGGCGAAGGCGTTTGCCGGGATGGTGCTAACAATTTAGCCCCAAAATGACGCAGACTTTTTTACCTTGACAAAAAACAGACGCCGAGGTTTTCCTTCATTCGACGGCAATTATATAAGTTCATTCGCTTTCTTTTGCTTCTTCGTCCAGTTTTTTTCGATTTGGCTATTTGCCGGGCCAATAAGGTCAATATAACTTTGGTTTCGTATGCCATAAGTTCACCTCCCACTACCAGCTTACAATAGGATGTTTGCATTAGGGATACCCCCTTCTTTAAGCGTTGTTACCAAATAAATCGGGTTCGGAACTGTAATGCCAAACTCCAGCCATGAAAATATCTCGTATTTTCCCGGCCAGTCCTCAATCAGACATTCTGGTTTTTCATGCGTGAAATAATGTTTCATTGCAACCTCCGCAAGTATATTTCCCTCCCTCTGTCATTTAGTAGAGGACAGCGTACCCCGCGACGGGACGTCCGGAGGCCGTCCCCTACTTAAACGAATTCTTTATCTTGTCAAAAAAACTGTGCTTCTGATTCTTATACTCCTCGCCCATCTCGTCGGCGAAGTCCCGGAGCCTCTGTTTCTGCCTCTCGTTCATCTGGGTCGGCACGGTGACGACCAGCTTGATGATAAGGTCGCCGACGGACTTGCTGTTCTTCACGTTCGGCACGCCCTTGCCGCGGATCGTCGCGACAGTCCCCGGCTGCGTCCCGGCTTTGACGGCGTACTTTTCCTCGCCGTCGAGGGTCGGGATCTTCAGCTCGTCGCCGAGAGCCGCCTGGACGAAGGTGATCGGCACGTCCAGGAAGAGGTTCATGCCCTGCCTGGTGAAGTGCTTATGCGGCTGGACATAGACGGTTATCAGCAGATCGCCCGGCGGGCCGCCCTTCTCACCCGGCTCGCCCTTTCCGGAGAGGCGCACGCTCTGGCCGTTGTCGATGCCCTTGGGCACGATGACCGACAGGGTCTTGACGGCGCGTATCTTGCCCGCGCCGCGGCATTCGGGGCAGGGCTCGCGGATTATCTTGCCCTCGCCGCGGCAAATAGAGCAAGTCCGGACGCTCGTCATCGTCCCGAACATGGTCTGCTGCTGGACGCGCTCCTGGCCCGTGCCGCCGCAGTGCTTGCAGCTTTCGGCCGAGGTTCCTGGCTTCGCGCCGCTGCCCTTGCAGGCCGGACAGGGCTCGTTCGAGGTGATCTGAATGTCCTTCGTCGTCCCGAAGACGGCTTCCTCGAACTTGATCTGTATGTTTGTCTGCAAATCCGCGCCGCGGCGGGGGCCGCTCCTGGCGCGCCTGTTCCCGCCGCCGAATATATCGCCGAAGCCGCCTTCGCCGCCGAAAAAGCTCTCAAAAATATCGCTCATGTTGAAATCGACGCCGCCGTAGAAACCGCCCGCGCCGCCCGCGCCCATGGCCGGGTCAAAGGCCGCGTGGCCGTGCTGGTCGTAGGCGGCGCGCTTCTGCGGGTCGCTCAGGACGGCGTAGGCCTCGTTGACCTCCTTGAACTTGCCCTCGGCAGTCTTGTCCCCCGGGTTCGCGTCGGGATGGTACTTCTTCGCCATCTGACGGTAGGCCCTTTTCAGGTCGTCGTCCGTCGCGGCCTTCTCGACGCCGAGGACTTCGTAGTAATCTCTTTTATCGGCCATGGATTCACCTTATTATCATAGATTGACTTAACGCGAAAAAGTGATACAATCAGAGCAATCGGTCATAATATAAACTAAAGACGGCGATATGAGTTGGACATTATTTACGCAAAAACGGCTGTTAAGGCGATAAACTCAATGGACAGCCAGACAAAAGCTCGAATCAAAACAGCGATCCAGGGATTGGTGGAAAATCCGCCAAAGGGTGACATCAAACCCTTGGAAGGCTACAAGGACGGCCGGTTGCGTTTGCGCATTGGCGGATATAGGGTCATTTTTAAGTATAAAGCCGATGAAACAGCGAATATTTTGCATATTATGGATATAGGCCCGAGGGGCGACATCTACAAATAAATTTTATTATACAAGTAAGAGGTGTTTTCATGTCCGCAATAGCCCAGGACGTTTCCGCCATGCTCGAAATGCTGCCCGAGCAGGATCAAGGGCTGGTATACGAACTAGTCAAAAAATTGGTCCTCGCATGGGACCCGGAATTTACAAAGCTTACGCCGTCCGAACGCCATATTCTGGATTTGGCCGAGCAGGAAATCGCAAACGGCGAGGTGTTTTCCCACGGCGAAATCGACTGGGACTGATCGTCGGTCACGGCTTTTTAACGCCGAGGACTTTGTAGTAATATCAGAACATATTCTTCGCCCAATCCGTGTTCAATAACTTTAAGGCAACCCCCAAAACCCATCGCATCGAACCAATTTTCATAGCAGCCGGAAGCGCTTCTGCGCGTTTGGCGTCCGGCTTTCTTGCCGGTACGTGTTGCCGATGAAAATCATCCCCGGCGGGTTTTTGGAGGTTGCCTTTTGCGCTTGCCTTATATTACTTCTCCGTATAGTCCCCGTCCACCACGTCGTCGTTAGGGTTTCCGTAGCCCGTTCCGCCCGCGCCGCCCATGTCCGGCCCGTAATTCTGCCCGCCTTGCCCCGCCGCGCCGGCGTTCTGGTAGAGCTTCGTCGAGAATTCGTTGAGCTTCTTCATATAGCCCTCGGTCGCGGCTTTAAGCGTCGCCACGTCGGAATCGGACATGCGCTCCGTCTGCATCCCGTCGGCGAGGGTCTTCAGGCGGCCCATCTCGGCCTGCATCTCGCTCCTGTCGGAGTCGCTGACCTTGTCGCCGAGGTCGGACAGGAGCTTTTCGGTCTGCCAGATGAGCGAGTCGGCCTCGTTCTTGGCGTCTATGGAGTCCTTGCGCTTCCGGTCACTCTCGGCGTACTGCTCCGCCTCTTTCACGGCCCGGTCGATCTCGTCGTCGGTCAGGTTCGTGGAGGCTGTGATGGTGATCTTCTGCTCCTTGCCCGTGCCCAGGTCCTTGGCGGACACGTGGACTATGCCGTTCGCGTCTATGTCGAACATGACCTCGATCTGCGGGACGCCTCTGGGCGCGGGCGCTATGCCGTCGAGCCTGAACTGGCCCAAAGTCTTGTTGTCCCTGGCCAGAGGCCGCTCGCCCTGGAACACGAGTATATCCACGGCGGTCTGGTTGTTCTCCGCGGTCGAAAAGGTCTGCTTTTTGTTCGTCGGGATGGTGGTGTTGCGGTCGATGAGCTTGGTGGCCACGCCGCCCAGGGTCTCTATGCCCAGCGACAGCGGCGTCACGTCCAGCAGCAAAATGTTGCCCGCGCCGGCGTCGCCCGCCAGCTTGCCGCCCTGTATCGACGCGCCCAGGGCCACGCACTCGTCCGGGTTGATGCCCTTGAACGGCTCCTTGCCGGTCAGGCGCTTCACGGTATCCTGCACGAGCGGCACGCGCGTCGAGCCGCCCACGAGCAGCACCTTCGACAGGTCGCCGGAGGAAAGCCCCGCGTCCTTCATCGCCGTCTGCACGGGGCCGACGGTCATGTCCACGAGGTCGTGGATAAGCTCCTCGAATTTCGCCCGCGTCAGGTTCACGTCCAGATGCTTCGGCCCGTTTATGAACGGCAGGTTTATGTTGGTCGTGGAGACGCTGGAGAGCTCCTTCTTGGCCTTCTCCGCCGCCTCTTTCAGGCGCTGCATGGCGATCTTGTCCTGGCTGAGGTCGTCGCCCTCGGTCTTTTTGAACTCCGCCACGAGGTACCTGATGACCCGTTCGTCAAAATCGTCGCCGCCGAGGCGGTTGTTGCCGCTGGTGGCCAGGACCTCGATGACGCCGTCGCCGATGTCGATGATCGACACGTCGAAGGTTCCGCCGCCCAGGTCGTAGACCATGATCTTCTGCTCTTTCTCGTTGTCCAGGCCGTAGGAAAGCGCCGCGGCGGTCGGCTCGTTTATGATGCGCTTGACGTCCATGCCCGCGATCTTGCCGGCGTCCTTCGTGGCCTGCCTCTGGCTGTCCGTGAAGTACGCCGGGACGGTTATGACCGCCTCGGTCACCGTCTCGCCCAGGTAAGCCTCCGCGTCCGCCTTGAGCTTTTGCAGGATCATGGCCGAAATCTCCTGCGGGGAGTATTCCTTGCCGTTTATTTTGGCCTTGTAGTTGCTGCCCATCTGCCTTTTGATCGACATGACGGTGTTGTCCGGGTTGGTGATGGCCTGCCGCTTCGCCGTCTCGCCGACGAGGCGCTCCCCGGCCTTCGTGAAGCCGACAATCGAAGGGGTCGTGCGCATACCCTCGCTGTTGGGTATGACGACGGGCTGCCCGCCCTCCATGACCGCCACGCACGAGTTGGTCGTGCCGAGGTCTATGCCGATGATTTTTCCCATAATGTATACCTCCAATTTTTATAGTATTATAGTTGATGTAGATAATACTTACTGAGCACAACGAGCCTTATTGCATTTCATACAGACATTCCAAAAGAATTTTGACATTTTTGTCCGAAGATACAGGACGGTTGTAACGCTCTATACACCAGCCGCTCCAAAGCGGAACCGGGGTCAAGCTGCGCTTGCGCATTTCTTCGACGATAAGGTTAATTCCATCCACACCGAGCAGCTCTTTGTCTTTTTTGCCTTCAAACTGCAAAAAGGCATACCTTGCCGAAGGGAGTTCCGTATGTTCAAAGCCGTCCGGGACAGGCGTGCCCGGCGGGAAAAGCAAACCAATCCAGTATCCGCCGTTATTATCGGTTACACCCAGATACCTGTCGCCGTTTTCCGGCGCGGCGCCTAGTTTTTCAAGTTGGTCAAACCAGCCGTTACCGATCCACTCAGCCCAATCCTCGACGAATTTATGGATTTCGCAGTTACATTGCTTGCCGATTAACCGCAGCGCCGGTAAATCTACAGTGTGCACTTTAACGATCCCCACAGCCATTTGGGTGCCTCCGAAATATGAATGAATGTCTATGTGTTTAATGGGTATCGCCCATATTCTTCCACGGCTTGATAAAACGCCTCGATATTCTCCCGGGGGAACGGCATTCCCTGGTCGGGCTGGCAGAAGTAACCGCCGTTTCTGCCCAACAGGTAAATAGTGTCCTTTACGGTCCGCCTTATGCGCTCTGTCGGCCCTTCCATGATGAGCCCCGTGGAAACGCCGCCGGCCAGCGCCATTTTTCCCTCCGTGATCTCCCTGACGCGGCGCAGGTCGTTGGCCGTGGCCTGGACGGGGTTCAGCACATCGGCGCCCAGCGCGATGAAGTCCTCCAGCAAAGGCTCGATATGCCCACAGGAATGAAAATTGATCAAAATATTCCGGGATTTATAGAACCCGAACAGGCGTCTGTACTCCGGCAGCAGGAATTCCCCGAAAATCTCCGGCCCCAGCAGCGGGCCGCATTGCGTGCCCAGGTCGTCGCCCAGAGCCGCGAGCTCTATGCCGGCGTTCGCGTAGTGCCCGGCGATGCCAAGCTGAAAATCCATGATACGGTGCAAAATCTCCCCGGCGTATTCCGGCTCGGAGTAAAAATACTCCATCATATTCTCCATGCCGACGAGCATGTACGCCTTTTCCCAGAGCGTATCCCGGTTGGCCCCGCACAGAAACGCGCCGCCGTCCCTGTCGAAAGCCTCAGCCTGTTCGTATATTTTGCCGCAGATACGCTCGTCGTCCGGGTCGGGCCATTTGTAGGACGCCAGGCTTTTGGGATCGGCCAGCGGGTTCCCTATGTGAAAGCCCATTAGGCCGTCGTTCTCCTTGCGCCAAGTCGTCCCCCAGATGTCCGTCCACACGCTGCCGGCGGGCCGGTCGTGGCCGTCCTCCAGCCCGTCGCCGAAACTTTGATGGTTCACGCCGAAATAGCCGACGCCGTGGCAGGGGAGGCCGGTCATAACGCGTTCGGGGCGGCCGAAACGGAGGATTTCCAGGGCGTTTTGTTTGTCGGTGATAAAGATTCCCCCACCCTCTGTTTTTTGGTTATTTCCCGTCCTGCTTTTCGTTGCCGGTGTCGATGATGACGTCTTCCGCGTTGGCTATGTCCGTGACCAACCGGATAGCCTCGTCCAGATCCTTGGAGCGCTTCATGAGGTGGACAATCGCCTTGAGTATTACCTTTGTTTCATAACCCATTAGCCGAACCTCCATCTTTTGGCTGTGACACACAGACTTTATCTATACCGGATGCAGAAAAACATTTGCCGACGACGTATACAGAGGAGGCTAGTGTTTTCGCACTCCGGTCTAAATTGAATCTTCCATGAGGCACACGAACCAATTCACGCCGTATTTATCCACGACTTCGCCGCAACAGGCGCACCACGGCTCAGATTTTAGCGGCCCGATTATCCTCCCGTCCTTTGCCAGTATCTCAAACGCTTTCCTGACCTCCTGCTCGCTGGCAAGGTTTATGCCTATGCTGGAAATCGGCCGCTGATCGGACGACCGCAACAGTTCAAGCAGCTTGTCATTTCGCGTTTCCTCGGATACGTCAAAGATTTCCCGGCCGCCTCTGAACAGCGGGGCGTGCAGATAAGTCCCGTCAGGATACGTCACCGGCGTCATGGCGTCAGAGCCCAAATCCAGCCCAAAGGCTTTTTTATATGTCTCAACCGCCTCTATGCTGTTTTTTACATACAGCGTCGCTCCCAGCCGCATTGTCGGCTCTCCTTCGCGCCCGGCTTGATATGCTGAATATTATCACTTGAATTAAATATGCTAAAACTTTTGATCTATCCCGCGTTGTCTTAATACGGCGTTCGCTGAATGCCGGGATTTTATTCAATGCGCCGTCATAAAACACAGGCGTGTATTTTCCGCCGATTTACCGTTTAACTCCAGTATTTCAAGCGCGGCGGCTTTCACCCGTTCGATAAGCGCGTCAAACGAACGGCTTTCCATCGCAATGGGAATTTTGTCGCATACGGCGCACCAAACTCCGGCCTCGTCGTCCCATTTTACGTTGACTTCATAATTCACGCGAATGCCTCCCGAAATTTCACCCGTTCATTTTCTCACCTTCACCATGCTCGGCCGCACGACCTTATCCCTGTACCTGTACCCCTTCCGCAGCACCTCCGCCACGACCGGCTCTCCGTTCCCCTCGCCGTCTTCCCCGGCCACCTCCACCGCGTTGTGGCAGTTGTGGTCGAACGGCTCGCCCTCGCCGGGCAGAGGTTCCAGCCCCATGTCGCACAAAATCCGGTTCGTCTGCCGGAAGATCATCTCCACGCCCTTGTAGACGGGGGATTCCTTGTCCTCTATGGAAACTAGCGCGAGCTCCAGATTGTCCACGACGGGCAGCAGTTTTTCGATAGTGTCGCGGACGCCGTCGCCGTATTTGGCGGCCATTTCCTTGGCCGTGCGCTTGCGGAAGTTGTCGAACTCGGCCATCGTCCTCTGGAGCCTGTCGGTCAAAGCGTCGATCGCCGCCTGTTTAATCTCGCTCTCGCCCGGCTCCGGCGCGGCCTTTTCTTCGCCGCCGTCCCCGTCGGTCTGAACGTCCGCCGCGGCCTCGGCGTTATCCATGGCCTCCCCGCCGGTTTCGTCCGGTCTTTTTTCCTGCTTTTCATTTTTCATTTTTGATTTTTCATTTTTCATTGTCTTTCTTATCCTCCCGACAACGCGTTGATAACCGCCGATATCCTCGCCACTATCCCGTCCAGAACGGACACGGCCTGGCCGTAGTCCATCCTGGTCGGCCCGATCACGCCGATGCTCCCGAAGCTGCGCTCCCCGGCCCTGCAGTCGGTCTTGATGACGCTGCACCCGCGGAGCCGCTCCAGGCTGTTTTCCTCGCCGATGATGATCTCGATGTCCTCCGAGCCGTTCCGGCCGAGCATGGTTATCAGCATATCCTTTTCCTCGAGCGCCTCGAAGATGTCCCTGGCCTTCCCGATGTCGCTGAACTCCGGGAAGCCGAGGATGTTCCTGACGCCGCTGGTGTAGACGTGAGCCTCGTCCTCGGAAGTCAGGATGCTCCGCGCGGCCCTTAAAACCGCCGCCAGAACCCGCCTGTCCCCCGCGAACTGCTCTGTCAGGCGCTCCAGCGTCCCGGGTTCCAGGATGTCGCCGTCCCCTTCCACCGACCGACCGGCCAGAACGGAGTTGAGTATCGCCGAATAATATTGAAGGGTTTCGTAGTCCGGCGCGCGTTCCACGTAAACCAGGTGGTTCTTGACGACCTTCGAGTCGGTGACCAGAACCAGCACGAACGAGCCGTCGTCTACGGGGACGAGCTGGAGGTGCCTTATGACCGTGCGCTTGGCCCGCGGCTCCGAGACGACAGTCGTGCACTTGGTCAGCACGGCTATGGCCTTGGCCGTCTCCCGCATCATGTAGTCGATCTGGCTGATGTTCTCCGTGATCACCTGCTGCAAAACGCTGGATTCGTCCTCGGTAAGGCTCCGGCGGCGCATAAGCCTGTCGACGTACAGCCTGTAGCCCTTGTCCGACGGTATCCGCCCGGCGGAGGCGTGCGGCTGGATGATAAGCCCCATCTCCTCCAGGTCGCTCATCTCGTTGCGTATGGTCGCGGAGCTTATGCCCATGCCGTATTTCTTCGCGATCGTCCGCGAGCCGATGGGTTCGGCGGACTGTATATAATCGTTGACTATGGCCTCCAGAATCCTGATTTTCCGTTCGTTTAAGAGCATATCACCACTTCCTCAACGTATACTCCTTAAGGAACCAAGTTAATATTTCACGGTTCCGTATGGGTAAAAGCAGCGCTCTTAATTGTCCTTGTTAGCACTCGACACCGCTGAGTGCTAACGCTGAGATAAAAATAACACTTGGCACGGCATATGTCAAGTGTTTTTGAAAATTTTCACACACATGAACGGTTTTAAGACCGCTCCCTGCCGAATATCCTTCTGGGGTCCACCGCGCGCGCGAGCTTTTCGTTCCATTTCAGGGGGGCTTCGCCGCCGCGCCGCGCCCTGGCGAGCTCCTGCATCTCCCTCTTGGTCTTGAGGCCCTTCATCCCTACGATGTACATGCCCGCGAGCTCGACCTTCACGTTCTTCTTGACCGGAAGCGCGTCGTAGACCTTCTTTTCGCACATGAGGGTCACGATCTGCGGCCCGACCTTCGCCTTGACGAACGGCATTTTCATGAGGCGGGAGGCCCTGGGCATGTTCTGGGTCACGGCTTTGGGAAGGTTGACGTCGGAGGCCTTCTCTTTTTTCTTGTCGATCACGTAGATGCTGACAGTCTGCTTGTTGCGCTCGATCATCTCCTGCTGGGCGGCCATCCGCTTGGACGCCCACTTGTTCAGGAAATACAGTCCAGCCAGTACCGCCGCGAGCGCGATGCCCACTATTACGAGAACGTCTATTGCCGTCATCTGCAGTCCTCCCGGAAATATATGATCACAAAAAAGTACACGCCGCCGTTTTCAGCCGGCGCCCTATCCCCGCCCCTTCTCCTTCTTCTTAGCCCAGTTGATCCGCTTCTTCTTATCAAACGCCCCGCCGTTCGCGAAAAGCGCGCGCAGCTCCGCCTCGCTTACGCCTCTTCGCAGGACGCCGTTTTGCGCGGCGGAAATCGCGCCGGTCTCCTCCGAGACGACCAGCACCAGCGCGTCGGAGACTTCGCTCATCCCGACGGCGGCCCGGTGCCTCGTCCCGAGGTCGAGCCCTATCTCGTTCTGGGTCAGCGGGAGGATGCAGGAGGCCGCCGAGATACGGTTGTTCTTCACGATGACGGCGCCGTCGTGGAGGGGGGTCTTGTTCTCAAAGATATTCTGGAGCAGGCGGCTCGAGACGACGGCGTCTATCGGCACGCCGGTCTGCTCGTGGTCGCCCAGGGGGACGTCCCGCTCTATGACGATCAGCGCGCCCTTACGGCATAAGGACATCTCGGTCATCGCGGTTATGATCTCGTTCACCGTGTGCTCGGAGAGCATCGCGGCCTTGTCGCGCTCCGTGGTGACGAAGGTTTTATAGATTTTCCCCTTGCCCAGCTGTTCCAGAGCCTTGCGCAGTTCCGGCTGGAAGAGTATGACGACGGTGATCAGGCCGACGTTGAACGTGGCCTTCATGACCCACTGCACGGTTATCATGTTGAGTTCCAGGGCGACCAGGTAGACCGCCACGACGACCATAAACCCCTTGAACAGCGCCCAGGCCCGCGTCTGCCTGATCCAGGACATTATCTTGAAGATCGCGTAGGCCACGGCCAGCACGTCTATCGCGAAGGAAATGGCTTTCGGGATCGTGATGAGCGTCGCGAAGCCGCCGGAGAAGAAATTGCGCAGCCAGTCAACCATAAGTCCACTTCCTAAAACGGGCGGGTCGGGGGCCCGCCTCTGTACGGCGGGAGCAGGGCCCCCGCCCTACGGCGGGTCTGAACCCCGCCTCTGCACGGCGGGAGCAGGGCCCCCGCCCTACTCGTAATCCTCACGGGAACGGATCCTTCGCACGTCGCGCCGGCGTCTCGGCAAAATGACCTTGGGGATGATCTTTACGAAATAGTAGTTCTCCTCGTCCTGGAACTCCACCCGCTCGGCGCGCTGATAGTTCAGCGCCGCGTCGAAGAACCTGACCGCCTCCGCCAGGCCGGCGGACAGTATGACCGTCAGGAACACGACGAACAGGTTTTCGTCGGTCTTTATCACTATGGAGGACACGATCGCCCCCAGAAACATCAGCAGCGCGCCCATGCCCACGGCTATGTCCTTGGAGTGGTCGAAGGAGAGCCTGGACACGGCGTAGACAACGATAAGGGCCATCGCGAAAATGAACGCGGTGAATATCCACTGCTGGTTCGCGGGGGCGAGGAGCGCGGCCTTTACGGCGGCGAACGTCGCGGAGAAGGCGTCGGCGGAGACTATGGCCGCGGGCTGGGCCTGCGCGCCCGTAACCATCAGCGAGCGCACGGTCGGGATGAACGTCCACAGAAACACGCCTACGGTTATCGGCACGACGCAGGTGATCGAAAAGTACAGCCCGGCCAGGATCGGGATCAGATACGGGAGCCGGAAATAGTACGCCGCCAGCGTCGCCAGGATAAAGACGCTCTCGCGCGGGGCCATGCGCGTGTACAGGAGCAATATGACCAGCAAAGCCAGCGTGACTATGGCGGTCAGCTCCAGGCTCGGGGAGAGCTGGACGCCGATAAGCGCGATTATCAGCGTATAGGACGCGTTTATCGGCAAAACGGTAAACGACAGCGCCAAAAGCACGGCCAGGAACGGGAACTTCACGATAAACGCGACCTCGGGCCTGGGCGTGCCTATGCCCATGACGACGTTATAGAGGACGAGCCCGCAAACCAGGCGGACCGCGAACATGCACGCCGTCTCGTGGCGCTTAACGAACAGGATTATTTCTTCGCGTGCGCGAAAGATCCGCTCCATCAGAGTCTGCCTCATAATATTCCTCCGCGTCCTCCCCGGTATTCTCCGCGGAGGCCTCGCGTATGCGCTCCAGACGCCTGCTCATGTAGACGTACTCGTGCAGGCGCTGCATGACCTTCGCGTATTCCCTCGCCGAGATGATCGTCCCGATCAGCGTGTAAAAAACCGCGGCCGCGACTATGACCAAAAGCGCGTCGACGCCCGCCTTCCTGAGGTCGAGGGTCAGGATATCGAGGCCCCCGGCCAAAAACCTGTCGGCCCAGTAGAACCCCAAAAGGATGACCGTCCCCAGGACCGCGCCGAGCCGCGCGCCCACGTTTTTTTTGTATATATAGTCATGCCGGAAATATTCGTTGATTTTGCGGTCTTTCACGCCCGCCGTCTTGTCGTAGACGGCAAGCCTGGACATGCACGCGATCTTGCGCTCGTCAACCAAGTGCGCCACCCTTTTCATAAACCGGCCACAATCATATGTATACCATAGTCTGAGGAATAATTCAAGGCTGGGTATTGACCAAGACGAATTTGTCAGCCGGAAGTCAGCCGGATGTTGGAGAAATTTCTCCAATTTTAACGACTCTGTCGTTCTGATCCAAGATAAAAACGAGCGCCCCGAGGCCGCCCCAATAGTCGGTTCCCGGATAAGCGGCGTCAAAAACATTTTGATTATCCACATAGAGGAACGTATCCGCCAGATCGACACCGTGCAACAGAATATCCAACGACCAAATATTCAACGACGTTATTTTGCTCAAATTATATTCCCGGAGGCCATATTTTTCATAAGCGTTTATCACATCTTTTTTGTTCGAACCGACGGAAATCCCTTCGCTCGTGACATAATTATCGTCATTGTATACTGTGTTTATGGCGCGCCAACCGCTGTACGGATCCAATTTCTCATATGCCGAATATGAATTGTAGTTGTAATAGACAATGCGAAACGGCCCATCCGCGCCTTCGCCGCTCTCGTAAACATACGGCTCGTTTTCGGCGTCATTGCCGGACGGGTTTTTGCCATGTATCGTTAAAAAATCCTCGGGATACGCAATCATCTCGGTCTTGCGGCTATGGATGAATAAATATATACCGACGGATACTATAAACAATAAGGCTAAAAGCAAAGACACAAGATATAAAAAACGTTTATGGACGCTCACCTCCTGAAATCGCGTCATATCAGCGTCAGCACCCCCTGAATTTTCTCACTGTGCGCTCATTATATTGCCAACTCCAAATTTTATCAATTAAAATCGCCTCTGGCATCCGGCGGGAAAATGTGCTAACCTATACTTCGTTTGAATAACAGATTATATGACACACTGCTGTCATGTTTGATTCGGTATAATGGTTCAAAACAATTTGGAGGCATACTTTTTATATGTCAAAAGATAAAATCATCATCCGCGGCGCGCGGGAAAACAACCTCAAAAACATCGACCTCGAGATCCCCCGCGACCAGTTTATAGTATTCACCGGGCTGTCCGGCTCCGGCAAGTCGTCTCTGGCCTTTGACACGCTCTACGCCGAGGGGCAGAGGCGCTACGTGGAGTCCCTGTCCGCCTACGCCAGGCAGTTCCTGGGGCAGATGGAAAAGCCCGACGTGGACTGGATCGAGGGTCTCTCCCCCGCAATTTCCATCGACCAGAAGACCACGAACCGCAACCCCCGCTCCACCGTCGGCACGGTGACGGAGATATACGACTATCTCCGCCTGCTCTACGCCCGCGTCGGCACGCCGCATTGCTTCAAGTGCGGCAAGGAGATCAAGCGGCAGACGGTGGACCAGATCGTGGACCAGATCATGCTCCTGCCGGAAAAAACGCGGCTCCAGATCATGGCGCCCGTGGTGCGCGAGCGCAAGGGCGAGCACGCGAAGCTCCTGGAGGACGCGCGCAGGAGCGGCTACGTCCGCGCGCGCGTGGACGGCATCACCTACGAGCTCGGCGAGGAGATCAAGCTCGACAAGAACAGGAAGCACACGGTCGAAATCGTCATAGACCGCCTCGCGGTCAAGGACGGCATACAGAAGCGCCTGACGGAATCTATCGAGGCGGCCTCGGCGCTGACCGGCGGCGTCGTCACGGTGGACACGGGCGAGGGCGATTCTTTGGTATTCAGCCAGAATTTCTCCTGCCCGGACTGCGGCGTCAGCCTGGAGGAGATCGAGCCGCGCCTTTTCTCTTTCAACAACCCCGCAGGCGCCTGCCCGGACTGCACCGGCCTCGGCGTGAAGATGATTTTCGACCCGGAGCTCGTCGTGCCGGACCAGTCGCTGTCTTTGGAGCAGGGGGCGATCGCCGCGCCGGGCTGGAACTCCGCCGGGAACGACGACAGCGGCGGGAACAACCTCCTGCGCGCGCTCTCCGGGGAGTACGGCTTCGATTTGCAAACGCCCTGGCGCGACCTGCCGGAGGCCGCCAAAAACGCCGTCATGTACGGGACCGGCGGCAAAAAGATCACCGTGGAGTACAGGAGCGGCGGCCAGACGCGCTCCTATTCCTACGCCTTCGAGGGCGTGATAACCTCCATGTCGCGCCGGTATAAGGAGACGTCGTCGGACTATATGAAGCAGGAATACGAGACGTTCATGACGAGCATAGTCTGCCCCACGTGCGCCGGGCAAAGGCTCAAGCCGGAAGTCCTGGCCGTGACCGTCGGCGGCGAGAACATCTCCGGCGTCACGCGGATGACCGTATCCGGGATACAGGCGTTTTTCAACGGGCTCCGGTTCAACGAGACGCAGGCGCGCATCAGCGAGCAGATATTGAAGGAGCTCCACGCGCGGGCGGGCTTCCTGGCGGACGTGGGCCTGGATTATCTGACGCTTTCCCGCGCGGCCTCGACCCTCTCCGGCGGGGAGGCCCAGCGCATACGCCTGGCGACGCAGATCGGCTCCGGCCTGGTAGGCGTGGTCTACATCCTGGACGAGCCCAGCATCGGCCTGCACCAGCGCGACAACGACAGGCTCCTGCGCACGCTGAAAAACCTCAAGGACCTGGGGAACACGCTGATAGTCGTCGAGCACGACACGGAGACCATGCTGGCGTCGGATTTCATCGTGGACATAGGGCCTCTGGCCGGCTCCCAGGGCGGGGAGGTGGTGTTCGCCGGGCCGGTCGGGGACATCGTGAACTGCGAGCGCTCGATAACCGGGCAGTATCTGAGCGGGAAGCTCAAAATCGAAATACCCCCGGAGCGGCGGAAGCCGAACGGGAAGAAGCTCTCCATATACGGGGCGTGCGAGAATAACCTGAAAAACATAGACGTGACCATCCCCTTGGGCGTGATAACCTGCGTGACCGGCGTGTCCGGCTCGGGCAAGAGCTCGCTGATCAACGGGATTTTATACAAGCGCCTGGCGCGCGACCTGAACCGCGCGAAGCTGCGGCCCGGCAAACACAGGGACATCGAGGGCATAGAGAACCTGGACAAGGTCATCGACATCGACCAGAGCCCGATAGGACGGACCCCGCGCTCGAACCCGGCCACGTACACCGGGCTTTTCGACCTGATCCGCGACGTTTTCTCCCAGACGACGGAGGCCAAGATACGCGGCTACCAGAAGGGCAGGTTCAGCTTCAACATAAAGGGCGGCCGGTGCGAGGCCTGCTCCGGCGACGGGATCATCAGGATCGAGATGAACTTCCTGCCGGACGTGTACGTGCCCTGCGAGGTCTGCCGCGGCAAGAGGTACAACCGGGAGACGCTGGAGGTCAAATACAAAAACAAATCTATCTCCGACGTGCTTCAGATGACTGTGGAGGAGGCGCTCGTCTTCTTCGGGAACCTGCCGCGGCTGAAGGAGAAGATACAGACGCTGTGCGACGTGGGCCTGTCCTACGTCAAGCTGGGGCAAAGCTCCACGACGCTCTCCGGCGGCGAGGCGCAGAGGGTGAAGCTGGCCACGGAGCTCAGCCGCCGGAACACCGGCAGGACGTTCTATATCCTGGACGAGCCGACGACCGGCCTGCACGCCGCCGACGTGCACAAACTGATCGACATCCTGTCGAAACTGGCCGAGGGCGGGAATTCCGTCCTCGTCATCGAACATAACCTTGACGTTATCAAGACCGCGGATTATATTATAGACTTAGGCCCGGAGGGCGGCGACCGGGGCGGCGAGGTCATCGCGACCGGGACGCCGGAGGAAGTGGCGGAGAACGGGAAGTCGTACACCGGGCAGTATTTGAGGAAGGCGCTGGGAATAAATGGTGTTTTATAGATTGACGGGAAGGATTTGTCATTGATGAACGCGGAAATATTAGCATTAAAAGATAAAATTATCAACGCTGTTGCTGTTGAGCGGCTGTATTTATTTGGCTCTTATGCTAATGGAACGCCTGACGAAAACAGCGATTATGATTTTTACATGGTCATACCGAATGATGGTATGCGCCCACTTGACGCAATCAATGAGGCTTATTTGGCTTTGCGTGGGCTAAAAAGAAAACCTGTTGATATATTGGCGGGTACAGTCGATATATTTTCGCACAGATCCGAGGGGGTTACGTTGGAACGCAAAATCGCAAGGGAAGGGATTGTTTTATATGAACGGGAGTAATGATATATCCGAGTGGATTAGGCTTGCCGAAATGGACTTAGCGACCGCGCACCATATGTTCAAAACTTTTCATCCAAAACCATTAGAAGTTGTCTGCTTTCATTCGCAGCAAGCAGCGGAAAAAATTATCAAATGCTATTTGGTTTCGCAAGGGATTGAACCGCCAAAAATACACGACATGCAAGTGCTTCTTGAAATGTGCATAGAAAGCGAAAGCGGATTTAATGAAATATACAGAGAAACCATCATGCTTACTAATTTTGCAGTTCGTTTGCGTTATCCTACAGAGTTGCGCTTGCTTGAGCAGGATGCCGCAAAAGCCATAGAAAACGCAGAGAAAGTAATGGTATATGTAAAAAACTTACTGTTTTTTTTATGATGAATACGATCGGGATGCATTCTACGTTCCTTAAATACGAGCTCTGACCCTGCATGGTTTTCTGATTTTTCCTTGTGCTGGCGTTATTAGAAAACAGATTATCCGAAGAAAAGGCGGGAAAGTATGATTCTGTCCGGCTTGGAAATCCAAAAGCGCCTCGGGGGCCAGATAAAAATAATCCCCTATGACGAAAAGCTCCTGAACCCCAACAGCTACAACCTCAGGCTCCACGACGAGCTGCTCGTCTACGAGGCCGGTACGGCGGGGTATCTGGACATGAAGAAGCCGAACCCCACGCGCAAAATCGTCATTCCGGAGGACGGGCTTATCATACAGCCCGGTATTCTGTATCTTGGGCGCACCGTCGAGATGACCGAAACGGACGGCCTGGTCCCGATGCTGAACGGGCGCTCGTCCGTCGGGCGGCTGGGGCTGTCGATCCACGTCACGGCCGGCGTCGGCGACGTGGGATTCAGGGGCTACTGGACGCTGGAGATATACTGCGTCCATCCGGTGAAAATCTACCCGTTCGTGGCTATATGCCAGATTTACTACAACACCATCGAGGGCGGGTATGTCCCCTATTCCTCCAAAAAGTACCAGAACAACACGGACATACAGCCGAGTTTGCTGTACAGGGATTTCGACGGACGGGAGCAGGCATGAACGGCCCCAACTGGGAAATAATAACTGACGGGTATTATTAAAGGAGGAAAACTTATGCGGCCGGCGGCGGTCCAAACCTACGAGGATTTGTGCCTGATAACGGACGACAAGCGTTACGAGGTGATAGACGGCGTGATATACGCCATGTCGCCCGCTCCGTGGATGAATCATCATGATTTACAAATGTATGTCTACCGTGAGTTCTGGAATTTTTTTAAGGGTAAAATGTGTAAAGTGCTTTCAGCTCCCGTAAATTTATTTTTATTGGCCGAAGGCGAAAATGATTTGCACAAATGCAAAAATGTTGTTCAGCCTGATCTGCTCGTCGTATGCGACAGGAGCAAGATTATCCCGGAAGGCTGCAAAGGAACCCCCGATTTCGTCATGGAAGTCCTCAGCCCTTCCACGCGCAAGCTGGATTTGTCAATAAAACTCGCTTTGTATCAGAGCTTCGGGGTAAGGGAGTATTGGGTAGTCGACCCCGATAAAAAGCTGACCATGGTGTATCAATGGGAGGACGGCGCGTATAACATGCCCGATTCCTACCCCTTCGCCGCCCGGGTGGACTCGCGCATATTCGAGGGGCTCGGCGTGGATTTTTCGGGAGTGGAACTGCTGTGAACAGAAATAGGAGTGTTTATTGTTCAGGTAAGAACCGCGTCTAAGTATAGGAGGGGAAGCATATGCGGTCGGCGGCGGCGCAGACTTACGAAGACCTGTGCGTAATTCCTGACGACAGACGGTGCGAGGTGATAGACGGCATGATATATGCCATGTCGCCCGCGCCGCGGACAAATCATTACAGACTGCAAATGTTTGCATATCGTAAATTCACGGGCTTTTTTGAAGGTAAGACATGCGAGGTGTTTTCCGCTCCGTATGACGTCTTTTTCCTGGATGAGGGCGAAACCAATATCAACAGCTGCAAAAACGTTGTTCAGCCCGACTTGCTCGTCGTATGCGACAAAAAAAAGATCATCTCCGAGGGCTGCGTGGGCGCGCCGGATTTTATAGCCGAAATCCTCAGCCCGTCGACGCGGAAATTGGATCTGTCGAAGAAACTCGCTTTATATCAGGATTTCGCCGTGAAAGAATACTGGGTAGTCGACCCCGATAAAAAGCTGACCATGGTGTATCAATGGGAGGACGGCGCGTATAACATGCCCGATTCCTACCCGTTCGCGGCCCGGGTGGATTCCCGCATATTCGAGGGGCTCGGCGTGGATTTTTCGGGCGTGGAGCTTTTGTGAGTACCCACAGAAACTATTTTGTCATTCTGAGCGCAGGCGCAGAATCCTTATGACGCAGAGCAAAAATGTCGGAGTTAAAAGATCCTTCGCTTCGTTCAGGATGACGCCTGGGCGCGGTTTTCGAGTTTCCGTTGAAACTTCGCATATGTAGAGCGGGGGCTTGCCCCCGCCGCGCCATGCGGTATACCGGAGTGCGAAAACATTAGCCTCCTCCGTCGCCGATTCGCCGCAGAAGCGTTCGACGAATCGGCTCGTCGTCGGCAAATGTTTTCTGCATCCGGTATGGTTCCCGGCGGGGGCAAGCCCCCGCCCTGCCGTGTGTTTTGACTGTCACATTGTACAATGTTGCCGATTGGAGCCATAATATGCAGGCGTTTATCCCCGTCCCGCCCGAGGACGTAAATATCGCCGACAGGTTCTTTCTCCCCAAGATAGAGACCGTCTGTTCGTCCACCATCGGCGCGTGTCTGGCCAAATGCGCGGAGACTGGCCGCGTCGCGAACTTCGCCAAGGCCGCCGGCCTGGCGGAGGGCGGCTTCGAGGGGATATTCTACAACGATTCCGACGTCTACAAGGTTCTGGAGGGCGTGGCTTACGCCCTCGCCCACGCGCCGGACGCGGAGCTCGAGGCCCGCGCCGATGGGATAATCGGCCTCATCGCCGCTGCGCAGGAGCCGGACGGGTATATACAGACGTATTTCACGCTCTCCGAGCCGGACGCGAAGTGGACGGACATGAGCAAGCACGAGTGCTACTGCGCCGGCCACCTGATCGAGGCCGGGCTGGCCTATAAAAAAGCGACCGGAAAGAGCGAACTTTTGGACGTCGGCCGCCGCGCGGCGGATCACATGGCCGACAGGTTCGGGCCGGGCAAAAAGCACTGGGTCACCGGGCACGAGGAGGCCGAGCTGGCCCTGTTTAAGCTGTACGAGCGCACGGGCGACAGGAAGTACGCGGATCTCGCGCTGTTCCTGCTGGAGGAGCGCGGGAGGGGCTTCGGCCGGGGGTCGGAATGGAACGCGCCGGAACTCGGCCCGGTCCACGTCCAGGACCACGAGCGCGTCACGGACATGCGGGCCGCGGCCGGCCACGCCGTGCGCGAGACGTACCTGTTCTGCGCCGTCGCGGACGCCGCGCGGCTGACGGGCGGAGGCTGGCGGCAAAGGGACGGTGAGCCTGAGCCGCCGGCCGGCCAAAAAGACGGGGAAAACCCGCGGGACAGCGCCGAACGTTTCCTAAGGGCGGCGGAGCGGGTCTGGGACAACGTGGTGAGCCGCAAAATGTACGTGACCGGCGGCATAGGCTCGTCCCATAAGAACGAGGGATTCACGGCGGACTACGACCTGCCGAACAAAGAAGCCTATTGCGAGACGTGCGCCGCGATAGGGATGGTTTTCTGGAGCCACAGGATGAACATGCTGACCGGCGAGGCCCGGTACGCCGACATAGTCGAAAAGGAGCTTTACAACGGGGCGCTGGCCGGGCTCTCGCTCTCAGGGGACAGGTTTTTCTACGTGAACCCGCTGGAGTCCGACGGGACGCATCACCGCTCCGAATGGTTCGGAACGGCGTGCTGCCCGCCGCAGCTCGCGCGGTTCATCCCCGCTATAGGCGGCTATATATGCGCGTCGGGCCCGGACGGAGCGGTCATAAACCAGTATATCGGCTGCGACGCGAAAGTCCGGGTTCCCGGCGGCGAGGCCGTCCTGAGCGTGCGCGGCGGATACCCCTTCGGGGGCCGCGTGACGGTCACGGTGGAAAGCGATGAGAGCCGGAGGTTCGCGGTCCGGCTTCGCAAACCGGGATGGTGCGGGAGCCTCCGCGTCCTGGTAAACGGGGAGCCCGCCGTTTGCGCCGTTGACAACGGCTATCTGGTCATAGAGCGGGAGTGGGGGACGCGCGGCGAGATCGAGCTTAATTTCGACATGCCGGCGGCGGCGGTGAAGGCGCATCCCCTTGTCGCGGCGGACGCCGGCAAGGCCGCGCTGCAAAAGGGGCCGGTGGTCTACTGCTTCGAGGAAGCGGACAACCCGGATTACGACGCCGTCGCGCTGTCGGACAAAAGCGTGTTCATGTCCGAATACAGAGACGACCTGCCAGGCGGGGCCGATATGATCACCGTGGCCGAAGGGGGCCGCGAATTCCGGGCGGTTCCGTATTTCGCCTGGGACAACCGGGCGCCGGGCAGGATGAAGGTATGGGTGCGGGAGGCCGGTTAAGGCTGTTTAATTTAAAATATGCTTTTAATCTGTCACCCTGAGCGAAGCGAAGGGTCTAAAGATTCTTCGCTTCGCTCAGAATAACAATGTGGCTGTTTTGAAGTTGAATGGCTGTAATGCGCCGCAGCGTACTTGAACTTATTCGACATCATCGGAGGACAGCATGGACATCGACTGCGACATAACGAGAGAGGCCGCCCTCGGCGGGCTCGGGTTTACGGAAACGGAATATCCCGCCAGAAAATATCGGGAAGGATCGCGGAAAGCGGCGGCGCGCGGCTTCCCGCCGATCAGGGAGTTATTGCGGAGAGTGTCCGCGGGCTTGGCCGGGCGCCGCGGCTCCGGCGTCTTGCCTGCCGTCCGCACGGAATTCGCGCCCTTTCTGCGGGAAGTCGGCCCGGACGACCCCGGCTGCGAAGGCGTGCTCCAGGCCGTCTCCCTCTGCGGCGCGGCCCTGGACGCCGCCCGGCGGAGGATCGCCCTGTCCGGCGACATCGCCGAAAAAAAGCGTTCCCTTGCCGAAATTGAGAGCTTCGAGGCCCTCGGCGAGGAGGAAGCCCGCCGCCTGGAAGAGCTGCTGGCCCGGTTCATGTCTTTGTCGGAGGAGCGGGCGCAGCTTTTGGAGCGGCTGACGGAGTTTGACAACTCCGTGGCGGAAATGCCCGCTTTGGAAAACGACGCGGGGCCGGCGTGTCCGCGGATCGCCGACGCGGAGCGCAGCGGCCGCGCCCTCAGGCGGGACATGGCCTACCTCGGGAGCGAAAGGGCGGAGCTGGAGCGCGAGAAGCAAAATCTCGAGAAGGGGCTTCGCGCGGCGCGCTGGCTTACCGCCGGCCTGATCTCGGTTTTCGCCACGACGGCCGCGGCTCTGGCGTACCTCGGCGCGCAGCTGCAAAGAGACGTTTTCGCGGCCTCTTCGGTCACGGTCATACTCGCGGCCGTCGCCTCGGCCATGCTGTACGCGTTCCAGAGGCATATCGCCCGCGAGACGCGCCTGAACGCCAAAAAGCGGCGCAGGGCGGTCGCCATGCTGAACAGAAAGAGCGTGCTTTACGCGCATTACGCCAACTATCTGAATTTTTCATATAAAAAGTACCGCGTGCGAAGCTCCCGGATGCTCCGGGAAAACCTGGACGGCCTGGCCAGATACAGGCAGGTCGCCGGGCGCGTCGACGCCGTCAGGAGAATCATGTACGAGACGCAGGAGGAGATCGAGAGGTTCCTGCGGGAAAAGCGGCTCGGCGGCCTGCGGAGCACGATCGAGGAGTTCGCCGGGGCTGCGGGCGTCGGGGACAAGCGGCGCAGATGCGCGGAGCTCCGCGCGGAGATCGGCCGGGCGGAAAGCGAACTGCTCAGGATAGACAGACGCCAGGCCGAGATATGGGAGCTCCTGACGGAGCTCAGGGCGGCGGACGAGAGCCGCGGACGGACGGTAGCCAAAGTTATGGACAAATATATGGATTTACAATAAACAGCCTAGGGGGGACCCGCTTGCCAAAGCAACTGGAGAAAAACTACGATTTTTCCTTTGAGTCCGGAATCTACGACCGCTGGATGGAGAAGAACTATTTTCACGCGGAAGTCGACCGCTCCAAAGAGCCGTTCACGATAGTCATGCCGCCTCCGAACATCACCGGCGAGCTGCACATGGGCCACGCCCTGAACAACACCTTGCAGGACATATTGATCCGCTTCAGGCGTATGCAGGGTTACGAGGCCCTGTGGGTGCCCGGCCAGGACCACGCCAGCATCGCCACGGAGACGAAGATCGCCGCGGCTTTGGCCAAAGAGGGCATAAAAAAGGCCGACCTCGGCAGGGAAAAGTTCCTGGAACGCGCGTGGAAATGGCGGGAGGACTACGGCGGTACGATCACGCGCCAGCTTCGAAGGCTGGGCGTGTCCTGCGACTGGGCCAGGGAGCGCTTCACCTTGGACGAGGGGCTTTCGCGCGCCGTTTTGACCGTGTTTGTCCGGCTCTATGAAAAGGGCTTAATATACCGCGGCGAACGGCTGATCAACTGGTGCCCCAAGTGCAGGACCAGCGTGTCCGACGCGGAGGTCGAGCACGAGGACATGGACAGCGGCTTCTACCATTTCAGATATCCGATCGACGGGACGGACGAATACATCGGCTTCGCCACGACGCGGCCGGAGACGATGCTGGGCGACACGGCCGTAGCCGTGAACCCCAACGACGGACGGTACGCCCGCCTCGTCGGCAAGACCGTGACCGTGCCGATCGTGAACAGGCGGATCCCGATAATCGCCGACGAATACGTGGAGACGGACTTCGGCACGGGCGTCGTAAAGATCACGCCCGGCCACGACCCGAACGACTTCGAGGTCGGCCTGAGGCACAGCCTGCCGGTCATAAACATCCTGAACGACGACGGGACGCTCAACGCGAACGCCGGGCCTTACGAGGGGCTGGACCGCCTCGCCGCCAGGGAGAGGATCACCGGGGAGTTCAAGGGCTTGGGCCTCTGGGACAAGACGGAGAAGATCCGCCACGCCGTCGGGATCCACGACCGCTGCGAAACGGTCATGGAGCCGATGGTCAAGACGCAGTGGTTCGTTAAAATGAAAGAAATGGCAAAGCCCGCCATAGACGTCTACAAATCCGGCGAGCTGAGGATATACCCCGAAAGGTTCGGGAAGATATACCTGCACTGGCTCGAGAACATCCGCGACTGGTGCGTGTCGCGGCAGCTCTGGTGGGGGCACAGGATACCCGCGTACTACTGCCAAGGCTGCGGGGAGGTTGCCGTCGCCATGGAGATGCCGGAGGCTTGCGCCGCCTGCGGCTGCCGCGGGTTCGTCCAGGACGGGGACAGCCTGGACACCTGGTTCAGTTCGGCGCTATGGCCGTTCTCCACGCTGGGCTGGCCGGACAAAACGCCTGAATACGAGTATTTCTACCCCACGAGCGTACTGGTCACGATGTACGACATCCTCTTTTTCTGGGTCATACGGATGGTGTTCTCCGGGCTGGAGCAGACCGGGATGATCCCGTTTAAGGACGTGGTGTTCCACGGGAAGGTCAACGACGACCAGGGCAGGAAGATGAGCAAATCCCTGGGCAACGGCGTCGACCCGCTCGAGGCGATAGACAGATACGGCGCGGACGCTTTGCGCCTGTGCCTTGTCACCGGCAACGCTTTGGACAACGACACGCGCTTCTACTGGGAGCGCATGGACTCCAGCCGCAATTTCCTGAATAAATTATGGAACGCCGCCAGGTTCCTGATGATGAACTTCGACGACGACATGCCGGAGGTAAAACCGGACGGGCTGGCCAAGCCCGACAGGTGGATACTCTCTCGGATGAACGCGCTGATTGGCGAGGTCACGCGGAATATGAACGCCTACGAACTCGGCGCGGCCGCCCAGAGGGTCTACGACTTCGTCTGGGACGAGTTCTGCGACTGGTACATCGAGATAGTCAAGCCAAGGCTGTATAATAAGGAAGACGAAACGCG
>JGI20166J26741_10811114_pt1 | contig 29645 bp, 33 predicted proteins | sample TergutCu122P5_FD_26741 | JGI IMG/M metagenome (IMG submission 26741)
CGGCCGTGCACGGCGTCGAAGTATTGGGCCTGGATCTGCGCGGTGATCGGGCCGCGGCGGCCGATGCCGATCTGGCGGCTGTCGAGTTCGCGGATCGGGGTGATTTCGGCGGCGGTGCCGGTGAAGAAGGCTTCGTCGGCGATGTAGACGTCGTCGCGGGTCAGGCGGCGGGTGACGATGCGGTAGCCGAGATCCTGCGCCAGCGTATGCACGGTGGCGCGGGTGATGCCGGTCAGGGCCGAGGCGATTTCCGGTTCATAGATGACGCCATCCTTGATGATGAACAGGTTTTCGCCCGAACCTTCGGCGACGAAGCCGTCCACGTCGAGGAGCAGGGCTTCGTCATAGCCGTTTTCGGTGGCTTCCATGTTGGCGAGGATGGAGTTCATGTAGGAGCCGGCGCTCTTGGCGCGGCACATGGCGACATTGACGTGGTGGCGCGCGTAACTGGCGGTTTTGACGCGGATGCCTTGTTCCAGCGCGCCCTCGCCGAGGTAGGCGCCCCACGGCCAGGCGGCGATGGCGACGTGCGTTTTGGCGCCCTTGGGCGAAACGCCCATCTTCTCGGAGCCGTAAAAGGCAATCGGGCGCAGGTAGCAGGATTCGAGCTTGTTGGCGCGCACGACTTCCTGGTGCGCGGCCATGATCGTTTCCCTGTCCCAGGGCATTTGCATGCGGTAGATGTGCGCCGAGTTGAACAGGCGGTCGGTATGTTCCTTGAGCCGGAAGATGGCCGTGCCGGCGTCGGTCTTGTAGGCGCGCACGCCCTCGAACACGGACAGGCCGTAATGCAGCGAATGGGTGAGGACGTGGGTGGTGGCTTCGCGCCAGGGAATGAGTTTGCCGTCTTGCCAGATGAAACCGTCACGATCCGCCATGGACATGGTTGTTCTCCGTGTTGCGTCGATGTAAAGCTGTTCATTCTAGCGGAAATCAGCCGGTAAAATAGCGCCTTTGCCGCCTGAGTCCGCGTCATGGTCTGGAAACCGAATGTCACCGTCGCCGCCGTCATCGAACGTGACGGCAAGTTCCTGCTGGTCGAGGAGGAGATCGAGGGCAAGCTGCGGCTCAATCAGCCGGCCGGCCATCTTGAAGCAGACGAGACGCTGGTCGACGCAGTGGCGCGCGAGACGCTGGAGGAAAGCGCCTGGCATTTCCGGCCGACGCATCTGGTGGGCATTTATCACTGGCAGCGCCCGGAGAGGGATATTAAGGGCGGGGACATCACTTTTCTGCGCTTCACTTTCACCGGCGAAGCGCTTGGTTGCGAGGCCGGTCGTCGACTTGACGACGGCATTGTCGCCGCCCGCTGGCTGACGCTGGCCGAAATTCGGGCGAACCGGGCGCGGCATCGCAGTCCGCTGGTTCTGCGCGGCATCGAGGACTGGCTGGCTGGCCGGCGCTATCCGCTCGATCTGCTGGTGCATTGCGCGTGATTCGCGACAGTCTGGCGGCGCGCGGCGATCTGCGCTGGCACCGGGTGCTGGAGCCGGAAGTACGCTATTTCGCGCTGGTTTTTCCCGCCCATTACACGGCGGTGATCGAGACGACGGACGATGCCGCAAAGCGTTTCGTCGTCGATAGCTGGTTCGTCGATAATGGTCAGCCGGCGGTGATTCTGCCGCTGGAGGACTGGCAGAAAGGGGCTGGACCCGATGTCTGAAAAAACCGTGGTGGTTGGTTTGTCCGGCGGCGTCGATTCCGCCGTCGCGGCGCTGTTGTTGAAACATCTGGGCTGGAAGGTGATCGGCCTGTTCATGAAAAACTGGGAGGACGACGACACCGAGGAATACTGCTCGTCGCGCCAGGATCTGATCGACGTGATGAGTATTGCCGATGTCATCGGCATCGACGTTGAAGTGGTTAATTTCGCCGCCGAATACCGCGAGCGGGTGTTTGCCGAATTTCTCGCCGAGTACCAGGCCGGCCGCACGCCGAACCCGGATGTGTTATGCAATTCAGAAATCAAGTTCAAGGCTTTTCTCGACCACGCCATGAAGCTGGGGGCCGACCGCATCGCCACCGGCCACTATGCCGGCGTGCGCGAATTCAATGGCGAGTATCAGTTACTCAAGGCCGAGGATGGCGCCAAGGATCAGAGCTATTTCCTCTATCGCCTGAACCAGGCGCAACTGGCCAAAACAATGTTTCCGCTGGCCAATTTTTACAAGCGCGAGGTGCGCAAGATCGCCGAGTCCGAAGGGTTGCACGTTGCCGCCAAGAAGGATTCGACGGGCATCTGCTTCATCGGCGAGCGACCGTTCAAGGAATTCCTGGCCCGCTACCTGCCGCCAAAACCGGGCGAGATCCGCCGCCTGGACGATGACAAAATGCTCGGCGCCCACGATGGCCTGATGTACCACACCATCGGCCAGCGCAAGGGCCTCTACATCGGCGGTCTCAAGGAAAAAGGCCAGCCGGGCGGCGGCGAACACGAAGCCTGGTTCGTGGCCGGCAAGGATATGAAAAACAACGTGCTCTACGTCGTGCAGGGGCGCGATCACCCGGCGCTGTTCAAAAGTGCGCTGGTCGCCGAGCAGCTATCCTGGATCGCCGGCCGCGCCCCGCAAACGCATTGGGTCTACACCGCCAGGCCGCGCTACCGCGCCGCCGACCAGGCCTGCGAAATCGAGCGTTTCGATGAGGGCGCCTGCGAAATCCACTTCGCCGAACCCCAGTGGGCGCTGGCGCCAGGGCAGTCGGTGGTGGTGTATGAAAGCCGGGTTTGTCTGGGCGGCGGGGTGATCGTTTGAATGGGGGGCGAGCGAAACCGCGTCATGTAGGGCGGCGGCTCTGCCCCGCCGGTTCAAAGTCAAATTTGATGTTGGTCGGCGGGGCAAGCCCCGCCCTACGGCTGTCGCCTCATTCCCTCGGCGCCGTATCGGCAAATGACGCACGTTGCAGCAGCTTGGCGTACAGCTTGTCGAGATTGGAGTGACTTTTCCGCCAGGTGATGTCGGGCAGGCGAAAGCCGAGGTAGCCGAGAGCAGAGCCGACGGCGATGTCGGCCAGCGACAAGTGGGTGCCCATGCAGTACGGTTTTTCGCCCAGTTCGGCGGCCATGAAGGCGAGGCTGCGCGTGATTTTTTCCTGCTGGTAGGCGGTCCATTTGGCGTCTTGCCGGGCCTCCTGGCGGCGCGATTCGTACACGATCAGCACGGCGGCGTCGCAGATGCCGTCGGCCAGGGCCTCCCAGCGTTTGACTTCGCTCCGCTCGCGATTGGGCGTGGGGATCAGCTTGTTGTTGGGCGAGGCGTTGTCGATGTATTCGACGATGACGCGCGAATCGAAGATCGGCGTTTCGTCGTCCAGCACCAGCACCGGAATCTTGCCCAGCGGGTTGAGCGCCGGCACTGCGCTGTCGGGCGATGACATCGGCACGTCGATCACGAAGTCGTATTCGATCTTCTTTTCGGCCAGCACGATCCGGGCCTTGCGGGTATACGGGCTGGTTGGGGAGCCGATCAGCTTCATCGCATGCTCTCTGATTGAGGGAATACGATTATAACGTATGGCGAGGGCTTCGCCGGGCGGTTAAAATGCCCGGCTCTGCAAAAGGATGTCGTCCATGAATTTCAATCCCTTGACCGCTCTTTCTCCGCTCGATGGCCGCTATGCCGGCAAGGTCGACGCCCTGCGCGAGCATTTTTCCGAGTTCGGCCTGATTCGCGCCCGCCTCAAGGTCGAGATCGAGTGGCTGAAGGCGCTCTCTGCCGAGCCGCATTTCGCCGAGATCGCCGCCTTCTCGCCGGCGACCGTGGCCGAACTCGATGCGCTGGCGGCTGGTTTCGGCCCCGAGCAGGCGGCCGAGGTCAAGGCCATCGAGGCCACCACCAACCACGATGTCAAGGCGCTGGAATACTGGATCAAGGAGCACACCCAGGGCAATGCCGAGGTGCAGAAGGTCAGCGAGTTCATTCACTTCGCCTGTACTTCGGAGGACATCAACAACCTGTCGCACGCGCTGATGTGCCGCGGCGCCCGCGAGCAAGCGCTGCTGCCGGCGCTGGATGCCGTCATCGCCCGGCTGGTCGAACTGGCCCACGCCCATGCCGATATCCCGCTGATGAGCCGCACGCACGGCCAGCCGGCGACGCCGACGACGATGGGCAAGGAACTGGCCAACGTCGCTTACCGCCTCAAACGCGCCCGCGAGCGCATCGCCGGGGTCGAACTCTTGGGCAAGATCAACGGCGCGGTCGGCAACTACAACGCCCACCTGGCTGCCTACCCGGGCTACGACTGGGAAGGCTTCGCCAAGCGTTTCGTCGAATCGCTCGGCCTCGTCTTCAATCCCTACACCATCCAGATCGAGCCGCACGATGCGCTGGCCGAACTGTTCGACGCCTTTGCCCGCGCCAACAGCATTCTCATCGATCTCGACCGCGATGTCTGGGGCTATATCTCGCTCGGCTACTTCAAGCAGAAGGTCAAGGCCGGCGAAATCGGCTCCTCGACCATGCCGCACAAGGTCAATCCCATTGATTTCGAGAATTCCGAAGGCAATCTGGGGTTGGCCAACGCGCTGTTGAAACACCTCGCCGAAAAGCTGCCGATCTCGCGCTGGCAGCGCGATCTGACCGACTCCACCGTGCTGCGCAACATGGGCGTCGGCCTGGGCTACGCGCTGCTCGGCTACGACTCGTTGCTGAAGGGCCTTGGCAAGCTCGAAATCAATGCCGAAGCAATGAAAGCCGATCTCGACGCCAATTGGGAACTGCTGGCCGAGCCGATCCAGACCGTGATGCGCCGCTATGCCGTGGCCAATGCCTACGAAAAACTCAAGGACCTGACCCGCGGCGCCCGCGTCTCGCGCCAGGGCATGCAGGATTTCGTGGCGACCCTGGATATTCCGCAGGCCGCCAAGGCCGAACTGTTGAGACTGACGCCCTGGGATTACACCGGCAAGGCGGCGGAACTGGCGAAACGGATTTGAGTTAGCGGTGTTTTTTTCCATGCAGCCGGCCCCCACCCTAACCCTCCCCCGCGTGCGGGGGAGGGAATCGGACTCCTTCCCCCGTCCCCGACGGGGGAAGGCCGGGATGGGGGCAGGCAGCGCAAGGCAGTCCCGATGATCTGCGCCAAATGCCGGCAGGAAGTCCCGGCGGATGCCATCTACTGCCCGCATTGCACCGGCGAGCGCCGCACCACTGACCGCGAGGTGATTCGCGGCGGCATCCGGGGCGGGCTGCTCGGCCTGTTCATCGGCCTGCTGCCGGCGCTGCTGCTGCTTGCCATCTACGGCCCCGTGCGCGGCATCAAGGGAATCGCCTTCGCCGTGCCGGCGGTCACTTTTACCACCGGGCTGATCGTCGGTCTGGTCAAAGCCAAACGCGACTGGAAATAATCTCAATGTCTTTCGCCGAAAACCTGAAAAAACTGCCCGGCATCTCCCACCTGACCGCGCTCAACCTGCTCGACGCCGCCGGCAACGTCGTCGCCTGCATCGAGAACAAGCCCGGCAGCCAAGGGTCGCTGGCGGTGTACAACCATCTGGCGCAAACCTACGGCTCGATCAATGCCGAGGCGGCGAAGAAGGGGCTGGAAATTTTTGCCGAACAAACCGAGGACGAACGCGCCCATCCCGGCAAGCATCCCAACATCGCCCGCCTGCTGGCGATCGAGTCCGGCCAGCCGGCGCTGCGCGTCAAGCACGTTTTCGCGCTGTAGGCGACCCCGTTTATATATTTTTACAGCAGCCGGCTGACGAGGTCGGTAGAATCCGCAGTTCCCTCAAACATCACTGGAGAAAGACCCATGAAGAAACTCATGCTCGCCCTGCTCGGCATTACCCTGGCCGGGGGCGCCGCTGCCCAGATGAAGCCGGAAGAAGCCATCAAGTTCCGCCAGTCGGCTTATGCCACGATGGCCTGGAACATGCAACGCATCAAGGCCAATGTCGAAGGCGCCTACAACCAGGACGAAGTCATCAAGGCCGCCAACGTCATTCAGAGCATTGCCAACTCCGGCATGGGGGCGCTCTATCTGCCGGGCACCGACAAGGGCAAGGGCTGGGAGAAAACCCGCGTCAAGCCGGCCTTGTTCACCGACAAGGAACAGGTCGGCAAGCTGGCCACCAACTTCAACCGGGAAGCCAATGAAATGGCCAAGGTCGCCGCCACCGGCGATGCCGCCGCCGCCAAGATACAGTTTGGCAAGCTGGGTGAAACCTGCAAGGCTTGCCACGACGATTTCCGCATCAAGGAATAAGCCGGACGCCGTCGCGTCTACTCAACAGGCGCCTGCGGGCGCCTGTTTCGCTTTCACTGGACAAAGGAAAACAGCATGAGCAGCAAACGCATTCGCCTCTGGGATCTGCCCACCCGTCTGTTTCACTGGCTGCTGGTTCTGGCCGTGATCGGCGCCGTGATCTGCGGCCAGATGGGCGGCAACCTGATTGTCTGGCACGGGCGTCTTGGGCTATTCATCATCGGCCTGGTGGTCTTTCGCCTGGTCTGGGGGCTGATTGGCTCGACCTACGCCCGCTTCGCCCAGTTTTTCCCGACGCCGGCCAAGATTCGCGCCTATCTGCGCGGGGAATGGCGCGAGCCGGGGCATAACCCGCTGGGCGCCCTGTCCGTTTTCGGCCTGCTCGCCGTGGTTGGTTTTCAGGCGGCTTCCGGGCTGTTTGTCAACGATGACATCGCCTTTCGCGGCCCCCTGTTCGACCTGGTCGGCAAGGCTTTGAGCAATCGCCTGACCGGCCTGCATCACCTGGCGGCTGATCTGTTGTATGTGCTGGTCGGCCTGCACGTGGCGGCCATCGCTTTCTATGCCCGCGTCAAGAAAAATAACCTGCTGTTGCCGATGCTGACCGGCACGAAGGAAGTCGAGCAGGGCGAAGATGCGCGCGGCGGCGGCCTGCTGGCGTTGATCGTCGCCGTGCTGCTGGCGCTGGCTGCTGTTTACGGCGCCAGCGGCGCCTGGTTGCCAAAGCCGCCGCCGCCGTCAGCGGTTGACACGCCGGCCTGGTGATTTGGCCGGCGGTAAAGAAAAAGCCGCCCGCGGGCGGCTTTTTCATGTTCCCGGCGAATCGCTTCAAACCACCGCGCCGTCCGCGTTGGCGCCTTCGACGGTCTTCTTCGGCTTGATGAACTGTTCGCGCGAGACGCCCAGCCACATGACCAGCGGGCTGGCGACCAGCACCGAGGAGTAGATGCCAAACAGGATGCCGATGGTCAGCGCCATGGCGAAGTAATGCAGCGTCTCGCCGCCGAAAATCAGCATCGACAGCACCATGACCTGCGTCGAGGCGTGGGTGATGATGGTGCGCGAAATGGTGCTGGTGATGGCGTGGTCGAGCACCTGCGGCGTGGTCAGGCCGCGCGACTTTTTGAAGGTTTCGCGCACGCGGTCAAAGACGACCACCGACTCATTGACCGAATAGCCGAGCACGGCCAGCACGGCGGCCAGCACCGAGAGCGAGAATTCCCACTGAAAGGCGGCGAAGAAGCCGAGAATGATGATGACATCATGGAGGTTGGCGATGATGGCCGAGACCGAGAAGCGCCACTCGAAGCGGAAGGCGAGGTAGATCATGATGCCGATGACGACGACCAGCAGCGCCATGGCGCCGTTCTCGGCCAGTTCCTTGCCGACCTGCGGGCCGACGTATTCGACGCGCTGCTTGGCGGCGCCCGGCGCGCCGGCGTCGAGGGCGGCCATCACCTGATCGCCCTGCCTGGCGCTTTCCTGCGCGTCCTTCAGGGGCAGGCGGATCAGCACATCCTGCGAGGAGCCGAAGTTCTGCACCTGAAAATCGGAGAAACCGGCAGCGCCCAATGCGCCGCGTATTTTTTCGAGATCGGCGGCTTGCTGGTAGCGGATTTCGATCAGCGTGCCGCCGGTAAACTCGACCGACAGGTGCAGTCCTTTGGTCGCCAGAAAGAAAACGGCGATCAGGAAGGTGACGAAGGAAATGACGTTGAACTTCAGCGCATGGCGCATGAAGGGGATGTCTTTTTTGATGCGGAAAAATTCCATGTCCGTGCCTCCTGGTTATTTGCTGCCGGCTGGGGTGGCGGTCAAGCCGGGTTTCCAGATCTGGCCGATGGCGATCTTGGCCAGTTTCTTCTGGCGGCCGTAGATCAGGTTGATGAGGGCGCGCGAGATGAATACCGACGAGTAGATCGAGGTCAGGATGCCCAGACAGTGCACCACGGCGAAGCCGCGCACCGGGCCGGAACCGAAGATGAGGAGCGCGAGGCCGGCGATCAGCGTGGTGATGTTGGAGTCGAGAATGGTGCCGAAGGCGCGCTCGTAGCCTTCGGCAATCGCCGCCTGGGGCGGCATGCCGGCGCGCAGTTCCTCGCGGATGCGCTCGTTGATGAGCACGTTGGCGTCGATGGCCATGCCCAGCGTCAGCGCGATGGCGGCGATGCCGGGCAGGGTCAGCGTCGCTTGCAGCAGCGACAACAGGGCGACCAGCAGCAGCAGGTTGGCCGACAGGGCGAGCGCCGAGACGACGCCGAACATCTGGTAATAGGCGATCATGAACAGGGCGATGGCGAGGAAGCCCCACAACGTCGAATGGAAGCCCTTCTTGATGCTCTCGGCGCCGAGCGAGGGGCCGATGGTGCGTTCCTCGATGATTTCCATCGGCGCGGCCAGCGCGCCGGAACGGATCAGGATGGCGAGATCATTGGTTTCCTGGGGCGAAAACCGGCCGGTGATCTGGAACTGGCTGGAAAATTCGCCCTGGATGGTGGCCACCGAAATGGCTTCGCCCTGGCCGCGATCAAAGAGGATGATGGCCATCCGCTTGTGCAGGTTCTCGCGGGTCACCTCGCGCATGATGCGCCCGCCGGCGGCGTCGAGTTCGACCGAGACGGCGGGCTGGTGGTTCTGGTCGAAGGTGGAACTGGCCTTGACGAAGCGGTCGCCGGTGAGCACGACCTGTTTTTTCACCGCGACCTTGGAGTCTCTGCCATCCCGGCCCCGGTCAGTGAAAAAATCGACGCCCGCCCCCGTGCCCGCTACCGTCGCGCTTTCATCCACCAGGCGCACTTCCAGCGTGGCGGTGCGGCCGATCATTTTCTTGGCCTCGGCGACATCCTGGATGCCGGGCAGTTGCACGACGATGCGATCCGCCCCCTGCTGCTGGATGACCGGCTCGGCCACGCCGAGTTCATTGACGCGATTGCCGAGCGTGGCGATGTTCTGCTTGAGGGCGGCCTCCTGGATTTCCTTTTTGGCTTGCGGCGTCAGCGTTGCCGTCAGCGTCAAATCGTTTTGCGTCAGCGCCAGTTCGCGCTGGCGGTCGGCGATCAGGGCGCGCGCCTTGTCGCGCCCTTCCGCGTCGTTGAACTTGATGACGATGCTGTCTTTGTCGCGGCTGATGCCGGCGTGCCGGATTTTCTTGTCGCGCAGTTGAATGCGCAGGTCGGCGGCGGTCGAGTCGAGACGCTTGGTCAGCGCCCCTTGCATGTCCACCTGCAACAGGAAGTGCACGCCGCCGCGCAGATCGAGGCCGAGATACATCGGCAGCGCGCCCAGGGCGGTCAGCCAGCGCGGCGAAGCCGACAGCAGATTGAGGGCGACCACGTATTGCGGATCGGTCTGGTCGGGGTTGAAGGCTTTTTCCAGCACGTCCCTGGCCTGCAACTGGATGTCCTCGGTGGCGAAGCGGGCCTTGACGCCAATGGCATCAAGCTGGATGCCGTTGTGGGCGATGCCGGCGCTTTTCAGGATTTCCTCGACGCGGTTGCGCGTGCTCTCGTCGACCTTGAGCGTGGCCTTGGCGCTGGAAACCTGCACGGCCGGCGATTCGCCGTAGAAGTTGGGCAGGGTGTAGATGAAACCCAGCGCCAGCGAGATGGCGACGATGATGTATTTCCAGAGGGGGTAGCGATTCATGGGCTTAGTCGAGAGTCGAGAGCGGGGGGAGTCGAGAGCGGGGGAGTCGAGAGAAGCAGTTCCCCAACTCTCGACTCTCGACTCTCCACTTAAAAAATCACAAAGACTTCAGCGAACCTTTCGGCAGGACGATGCCGATGGCCGGTTTCTGGACGACGACTTCGGTGCCTTCGGCGATTTCGAGGGTGACGTAGGCATCGCCGACCTTGGTGATGCGGCCGACCAGGCCGCCGCCGGTGACGACTTCATCGCCTTTTTGCAGGGCGGCGATCAGCGTCTTGTGTTCCTTGGCCTTCTTCATCTGCGGGCGGATCATCAGGAACCACAGCACGACGAAGATCAGAATCATCGGCAGCAACTGCATGAAGCCGCCGGTCGGGTCGGGAGTGCCGCCAGCGGTCTGGGCGTGGGCAAGGCTAATCATGGGGAATATCTCCGAATAACGAAAAAGCAGACGAAAAAAGCAGAACGCGCAATTTTAGCATTGGCTGCTGGATCGGTCGCGGGCGAAGGCGGCCGACCACGACGCCAGCGTGCCTGTTTCAATGGCGGCGCGCATTTCGGCCATGAGGGTCTGGTAGAAATAGAGGTTGTGCAGGGTGTTGAGCATGCCGCCGAGAATTTCGCCGTTGCGGAACAGGTGATGCAGGTAGGCGCGGCTGAACTGCGTGCAGGTGGTGCAGGCGCACGACGGATCGAGCGGGCCGGTGTCGGCGCGGTGGCGGGCGTTCTTGATGCGCACGTCGCCGAAGCGGGTGAACAGGTGGCCGTTGCGGGCATTCCTCGTCGGCATCACGCAGTCGAACATGTCGATGCCGCGCTGGACGGCGAATACCAGATCTTCCGGCGTACCGACGCCCATCAGGTAACGCGGCTTGTGCGCCGGCAGGCGCGGCGCGAGGTGGTCGAGGATGCGCGCCATATCCTCCTTCGGCTCGCCGACCGAGAGGCCGCCGATGGCCATGCCGTCGAAGCCGATGGCCTCCAGCCCGGCGAGCGATTCATCGCGCAAATCCTCGTACATGCCGCCCTGGACGATGCCGAACAGCGCGTTGCGGTTTTCCAGCTTGTCGTGCTCGGCGCGCGAGCGCTCTGCCCAGCGCAGGGAGAGGCGCATCGACTGCGCCGCTTCTCCACGGCTGGCCGGGTAGGGCGTGCATTCGTCGAAAATCATCACGATGTCGGAATTCAACACCTGTTGAATCTGCATCGAAATTTCCGGCGACAGAAAGAGCTTGGCCCCATCGTGCGGCGAACTGAACCTGACGCCGTCCTCGCTGATCTTGCGCAGGGCGCCGAGCGAGAACACCTGAAAACCGCCGGAATCGGTGAGGATTGGTTTCTGCCAGTTCATGAAATCATGCAGGCCGTGGTGCGCCTCGATGACCTCCAGGCCGGGGCGCAGCCACAGATGAAAGGTGTTGCCGAGGCAGATTTGCGCGCCGATGTCGGAGAGGCTCTGCGGCGTCATCGCCTTGACCGTGCCGTAAGTGCCGACCGGCATGAAAACCGGCGTCTGCACCTGGCCGTGGGCCAGGGTCAGCACGCCGCGGCGGGCCGCGCCGTCGGTGTGGAGGAGGTCAAATGGCATCGGTACGTTCCAGGAGCATGGCATCGCCATAGCTGAAGAAGCGATAGCGCCCGGCGATGGCATGGGCATAGGCGGCGCGGATGGCCTCGACGCCGGCGAAGGCCGAAACCAGCATGAGCAGCGTCGATTTCGGCAGATGGAAATTGGTCAGCAGGCGGTCGACCGCGCGAAAGCGGTAGCCGGGCGTGATGAAAATATCGGTTTCGGCCGCGCCGGGGCGCGGCAAACCATCGGCCTGGCTGGCTGCTTCGAGGGCGCGCAGGCTGGTCGTGCCGACCGCGACGACGCGCCCGCCGCTGGCGCGAGTAGCGGCAACGGCGGCGGCGGTGGCGGCGGGAATCTCATAGCGCTCGCTGTGCATGCGATGGTCGGCGATTTTTTCCACGCGCACCGGGCGGTAGGTGCCGGCGCCGACATGCAAGGTCACGAAAGCGGTGTGGATGCCCTGCGCTTTCAGCGCTTCCAGCATCGCCGCGGCGAAATGCAGGCCGGCGGTTGGCGCGGCGACCGCCCCCGGCGCGCGGGCGTAGATGGTCTGGTAGCGGGTTTCGTCGGCGGCGTCGGCGGGGTGGGTGATATAGGGCGGCAGCGGCAACTGGCCGTGGCGCTCGGCCAGATCCCAGAAATCGCCGTCGTCACCCGCATCGAGTTCGATGGCGAACAAATCCTCATCGACGCCGGCTCGCCCCGTCATGCGGACGCTGAAGGCGTCGGCCAGGCGCAGCCGGCAACCGGCCCTGGGCGCTTTGCTGGCGCGAATCTGACACAGCGCGCGGCGGGCGTCGACGATGCGTTCCAGCATGACCTCGACCCGGCCGCCGCTATCCTTGACGCCGTGAAAACGCGCCTTGATGACCTTGGCGTCGTTGAACACCAGCAGATCGCCGGCGCGCAGCAGTTGCGGCAGATCGGCGAAAAGGCGGTCGTCCAGATGCGCGCCAGCGACGTGCAGCAGACGGCTGCCACCGCGCTCCGGCGCCGGGTGCTGGGCGATCAGTTCAGGCGGCAGGGGAAAGTCGAAATCGTCGACGGTCAGCGACGTCATGGCAGGCGGCGGCGATTCGCGCGATACGCGACTGGAATAGCCGGAATGGAGCAAAGAGGCGAATGATACGGGGGAGGGCGGCGAAGAATCAATCGCCGGGGTTGAACTCAGGACAATCGGATGAATCTGATTGTCATGACGGAAGGCTGTGCCAAGGCACAACGTCAACTCCCTCGCCCCGCTTGGCGGGGAGAGGGGGCGCTCCCGGCCTTTGCCGAAGCCGATGACGTTCATGCGATTGCCCTGGGGTTGAACTTGGCGGTTGAACGAAAACGATGCTGTCGCTAAGATTCACCATTTACTTCAGGCCGGCGCCCACGGTGTCTCGTCGCTTGATTCTCTCCCTGAAAGCCCTCGTGCATCGCCTGTTGCTTCCCATCGCCCTGATCCTGCTCGGCGGCCTCGCCGTGGCTGATGCGCCGCGCAGCGCATCGCCCGATGCGGCCAGCGCGCACGTTGACCGCGTCGTCGCGGGGATCATGGGCTATGCCCGCTGGCCGACGCAGCCGGAAACCTATCGCTTCTGCGTGGCGGGCAAGGCGCGCTACCTGCACGTCGGGCGGGACGATCCGGCGCAGGTGGCGGAATACCCGGTCAGCGTGCGCAACCTGACAGGCGACGAAACCGGCTGGGCCGCGGCTTGCGATGTGCTCTACATCGGCGGCGTGACGCCGGCGCAGCGCGGCAATCTGCTGGCCGAGGCCGTTGGCAAGCCGGTGCTGACCATCAGCGAGGGCGATAGCGAGTGCGCCGAAACCAGCATGTTCTGCCTGGCCGTGCAGGGCAGCGAAGTCGGCCTGTTGGCCAACCTCGATGCGATTTCGCGCAGCGGCATTCGGATCAATCCGAAGGTATTGCAACTGGCGCGCCGGAAACCGAGCAGGGAACGAGCGGAATGACCGACCAACAGACGCCGACGCTGGCCAGCGTCCTGCATCGCTCGAACCTGCATATCGTGCTGATCTCGGTGTCGCTGGCCGGCATCTCGCTGTTCGTGTTGAGCATGATCGCGCTGCGTTCCTACATGCTGGACAATCTCACCCTGTCGGCGCGCTCGATAGCCTACGCGGTCGAGGCGGCGGTGGTTTTCGGCGACCGTGAGGCGACGGCCGAGGCGCTTGAGCAGATCGTTGCCAATCGGTCGGTTGCCACGGCTCGCGTGTTCGACGGCAAAGGTCAGGAAATGGCTTCTTGGCAGGCCCCGGAGCGCGGTGGATGGACGCCGCTGGAAAGGTTGATGGCCAGTATTTTTCTCGATCGAACGATCGTCGAGCCGATTCACAACACAGGCTATGACACGGCCCATGACAAGGCGCACGATGTTGGCGTCGTCAAGCTGGGTGGCTCCGGGCACGATCTCCTGATCTTCGTGCTGGTCGTGCTGCTGTGCGGGCTGGCTTCCCTGGTACTGTGCGGCGGCGTCGCCTGGCATTTGTCCCGGCGCGCCAGCATGAAAATCGTCGAACCCTTGCATCGTCTGGCGGCCGTCACGGCTGCGGCAAGGCGCGAACAGCAGTTCGGAGCGCGCGTCAAGCCGGCGGCGATCGCCGAACTCAAGAGTCTCGGCGACGACTTCAATGCCCTGCTGGCCGAACTGGCCTCCTGGCAGGAACAAATGAACAACCATAACGCCATGCTTGCCCACCAGGCCAATCATGACCCGCTGACCGGCCTGGCCAATCGCGCGCATTTTGAAGCCTGCCTCGATCAGGCGTTGAAAATAATGGGCAACAGCGGCGGTCATGCCGCGCTGTTTTTCATCGACGCCGACCGTTTCAAGGCGATCAACGACGAACTGGGCCATGAGATCGGCGACATCGTCTTGTGCGTCATCGCCAAACGCTTGCGCGCCAAGGTCCGGGAAGGCGATCTGGTCGCCCGCCTGGGCGGCGATGAATTCGCTGTGCTGCTGTTTCCGCTGGGTGATCTGGCGCAAGCCAAGCGCATCGCCAGCAGCATGCTGGAGAGCATGACCGAACCGATCAAACTGCCATCGGGCATGGCGCTCAACCTGTCGCTGAGCATTGGCATTGCCTTTTTCCCGGACCATGCGACCGATGTGGCGGGCTTGCTGAAAAAGGCCGACGCCGCCATGTACCAGTCGAAACGCGCCGGCCGCGGCCTTTATTCTGTCGCTCCCCCGGCGGGGCGCGACTCGGGTTTTTAGAGGAGAGTATCGTGATGCGAAAGTTATATTTCTTGTTCGGCTTGTGGCTGGCCCTGTTCGCTCTGTCGGGTTGTCAGACGCCGCCGCCCGCGCCTGAGCCTGAACAGAAAACCGGCCTGTCGGCGGCGCAAGTGGCAGCCCTCAAACAGGAAGGCTTTGTTGAATCGGACGAGGGTTGGGAATTCAGCGCCTCGGAGAAACTGCTGTTCGGAGCAAACGAAGCGACGCTGGCCCAGAACGCCCAAGAAGCGGTGGGGCGCATCGCGCACCTGTTGATCAAACAGGAATTGCCGACCATTCGCGTCGATGGCCACACCGACGCCACGGGCAGCGTCAGCTACAACGATCAGTTATCGTTGCGCCGGGCGCAGGCGGTAGCCGATGCTCTCGTTGCCGCCGGCATGTCGGCGAGCGGCATCACCGTGCGCGGCCTGGGCAGCCGAGCGCCGGTCGCCAGCAATCAGACAGCCGAGGGGCGCTCGCAAAACCGCCGCGTCGTGCTGGTCATTCTCGGCAACTGAAGGCAGCCTCCGGAGACCACGGGCTTGACAGGGGTGGGGGAGAGCAACATCTATATCCCGATGTACTGCCGGCGCAGCGCCGCCCGCGTCTTCTCGACCTTCGCCCTGATGACACAGCCCGTAACGTGGTCATTGATGAGTCCCATGGCCTGCATGAAGGCATATACCGTTGTCGGGCCGACGAATTTCCAGCCGCGCTTTTTTAATTCCTTCGCGAGCAGGATGGATTCCGCCGATGTTGAAGCGGTCTGCGGTTCTGAATTCTTGGCCGGGTCGGGTTCGTAACGCCAGATAAAAGCTGCCAGCGAGCCTTTTTCAGCGACCAGTTCCAGCGCCCGTTGCGCATTGTTGATGGTCGCCTCGATCTTGCCGCGATGGCGAACGATGCCTGCGTCTTTCATCAACCGTTCAACATCGCGCCTGCCGAATTCGGCAACACGATTGAAATCGAAGTTGCAGAAGGCGGCACGAAAATGATCGCGCTTGGCGAGAATGGTCCGCCAGCTCAAACCCGACTGAAATCCCTCCAGGCACAATTTCTCGAAAAGGCGATGATCGTCGGTCACCGGGAAGCCCCATTCGCTGTCGTGGTAATGGAGAAAATCGGGCGCCGCGACACACCAGCGGCAGCGCGCCTGGCCGTCTGGGCCAGCTATCGTCGTGTTCATGAAATCCTCATGAGCATGGCCGTTCAAGGTTCCGTGACGCTGACCGGCAAGAACAGCAAGAGCGCGTTATCGGGGGATGCCTGAAAGCCCAGGCGTTGATAGTAGCCGGCGGCTTCTGCGTCGATGGCATCGACGAAAAGGCCGATTCCGCCCGCCTCCGTGTGGATTTTCCGTGCGCGCGTCAGCGCATTGACCAGTAGCAGATCGCCCAGACCTTTGCCCTGATAGCGCAGATCAACCGCCAAACGCCCCAGGCGCACGCCGGGAATGCGGCGCGGCAGTTTTTTGCGCCAGGCGCTCGGCAAGCTCTGATTTTCCAACTCTGCCAAAGTCAGCGCGTAAAAGCCGCAGATGCGGTCAGGTGCCTCTTCGAGGATGGCGACGAAAGTTTTTGACAGCCCCCTGTCCTGATGCTGGCGCGCGACCTGCCGCAGCCAGTCGTTCAATTCCTGGCGACCACAGTCAAAATCCTGTCGGTCATGGCTGCCAGTCAAAGGCAGTATCTGCATTATCCAGTCTGGCTTTTTGGTAACGGGCAAGGGTGGCTTTGAGCCTGGCACTGGGTTTGCCCGGGTTTTCCATCAAGTCGAGCAGCCAGTTCCAGTCACGCGGCGAAAGACGGATGACTTCTTCCCGCTCGATGACCTCGCGGGCTTCTTTCAAGGCGGCTTGCACCAGAAATTGATTGACCGTGGCGCCCGTGAGTTCAGCAGCGCGGCACAATGTTTCATAAACTTCGCGGGGAACCCGTGCGCCGATGCGATCTTGTTTGCTGGCGGTAGCGGTGCTCATTTTTTGCGTCCATTGGGTTGCCGTGATTTGAGTATAGCATTGGCGCCATTTTGGCGACAGATGGCTGGCCCCGCGCAAACAACGCCCGGTACGCGCCGGGCGATGTGCGGTAGGCCCGGCTGAAATGCTGGCGCAGGGCGCCGTTGCATTTTGCCTGGTAATTCGCTGGGGGTGAATTTCGGCTTCGTTCGTCGCCGCCGGTTGATCTGGCTTCAGCTTGCTTCGCCCTGCCGCGCGCGGTGGCAAATCTGCTAAAATCATTCATTTTTCAACTCTCTAGCTTCGCGGAGCAATCAAATGACTATCGAACGCACCCTTTCCATCATCAAGCCCGACGCCGTCGCCAAGAATGTCATCGGCCAGATCTACGCCCGTTTTGAAAACGCCGGGCTGAAGATCGTTGCTGCCCGCATGGCCTGGCTGTCTGCGCAGGAAGCCGGCCAGTTCTACGCCGTGCATCAGGAGCGCCCCTTCTTCAAGGATCTGGTCTCCTTCATGACCTCCGGCCCGGTGATGATTCAGGTGCTGGAAGGCAACAACGCCATCGCCAGGAACCGCGAACTGATGGGCGCGACCGATCCGAAGAAGGCCGACAAGGGCACCATCCGCGCCGATTTCGCCGAGTCGATCGACGCCAATGCCGTGCATGGCTCCGACGCCGCCGAAACTGCCGCCGGCGAAATCGCCTTCTTCTTCCCCGGCCTGAACATTTACGCCGGTCGTTGATTGCGGGCGGCTTGCCCGCTGCCGATGCGATGCAGAATCTTCTCGATCTCGATAGCGACGGCCTGAGCGCCTGGTTTGCCGCGCAGGGCGAAAAGCCTTTCCGCGCCCGCCAGGTGCTGCGCTGGATGCATCGCGCCGGTGTCAAGGATTTCGACGCCATGACCGACATCGCCAGGAGCCTGCGCGACAAACTCAAGGCGCGCTCGGTCGTGCAGCCGCCGGCGGTCGTTGCCGACCGGCTGTCGGACGATGGTACGCGCAAGTTCCTGATCGATGTCGGCAACGGCAACGCCATTGAAACGGTGTTCATCCCCGAGGACGACCGCGGTACGTTGTGTGTTTCCACCCAGGCGGGTTGCGCGCTGGATTGCGCCTTCTGCTCGACCGGCAAGCAGGGTTTCAACCGCAATCTGACGGTGGCCGAGATCATCGGCCAGTTGTGGCAGGCCAACCAGGCGCTCGGCGCCGTGCATGGCGATGAGCGAGTCATTTCCAACGTCGTGCTGATGGGTATGGGCGAGCCGCTGGCCAATTTTGACAATGCCGTCGCCGCGCTCCGGCTGATGCTCGACGACAATGCCTACGGTCTGTCGCGCCGCCGGGTCACGGTGTCGACTTCCGGTCTGGTTCCGGCGATGGATCGCCTGCGCGACGAATGCCCGGTGGCCCTGGCGGTATCGCTGCACGCGCCCAACGACCGGTTGCGCGATGAACTGGTGCCGATCAACCAGAAATATCCGCTGGCCGAACTGATGGCCGCCTGCCGCCGCTACCTGGAAAAAGCGCCGCGCGATTTCGTCACCTTTGAATATGTGATGCTCGACGGCATCAACGATGGCGATGCCCACGCCCGCGAATTGCTGGCGCTGGTCAGGCAGGTGCCGTGCAAGTTCAACCTGATTCCCTTCAACCCGTTTCCGGGGTCGCCGTTCCGGCGATCGAAGGCGGAACGGGTACGCCGCTTCGCCGACATCCTGATGCAGGCCGGCGTCGTCACCACGACGCGCAAGACGCGCGGTGACGACATCGCCGCCGCCTGCGGCCAGTTGGCCGGCCAGGTGCGGGACCGGACGCGGCGGACGGGCGATAGAATGATTCAATTCGAGGAGGTGACATGCGGATGAAGCTGTGGATGAAACTGGGCCGCTGGGTCGGCACGCTGGGTGCGGCGCTCTGTGTCTGCGCGGCGCAGGCGCAGGATTTCGGCTCTCCGGCGAGTCGCATGACGCAAACCGGCGATTTGCGCGCCAAGGCCAAAATTCATACCGAATTGGGCGCCGCCTATTTTCAGGCCGGCAATCCCAGCGTTGCGCTGGAGCAACTGGAGATCGCGCTCAATGCCGATTCCAGTTTCTTTCAGGCGTACAGCGTGCGCGGCCTGGTTTACGGCTCGCTCAAGGAGTACGACAAGGCCGAGCGGGATTTTCAGCGGGCGTTGAACATCGCGCCGAATGACCCGGAAGTGAACAACAATTACGGCTGGTTCCTCTGCGATACCGGCAAGGCGCGCCAGTCGATCAGCTACTTTCTGAATGCCCTGAAAGACCCGCTGTACGAGACGCCCGATGTCGCCTATACCAATGCCGGCATCTGCGCCATGAAATCGGACGATCTGGATGGCGCCCAGCATTATCTGCTGCAAGCCCTGCAATTGTCGCGCGACGGCGGCCTCATGGCGCGCCTGCAACTGGCCAAGCTGCTCTACCGGCGCGGCAATCTGGACGAGGCGCGCGTCTACCTGAACGACGTGCTGAAACAGGTGGATTCGCCGAGCGCCGAGGTGTTGTGGCTGGCTCTCCGGCTCGAGCGCAAGGCGGGCAACAAGGCTGCCGAGAGCGGCTTTGCCGCGCAGTTGCGCGGTCGTTACCCGGCTTCGCCGGAATACCAGGAATTTCTCAAAGGCCGTTTTGAATGAGTGACCAAGTCGACGCCGGTCTGCCGGTCGGCGAGGAAGCCGCCGTTCCGTTGCCGCCGCCGTCGGTCGGCGAGCAACTGGCCGCTGGCCGTCTGGCGCAGGGGCTGACAGTCGCCGACGTGGCGCAGACGCTGAAGCTCGGCGCGCGCCAGGTCGAAGCGCTGGAGAGCGGCAACTGGCGGGCGCTGCCAGGCAACACCTTCATCCGCGGCTTTGTGCGCAATTACGCGCGTCTGCTGGGCCTCGATGCCGCATCGCTGATGGCCGCGCTCGATACGGTGCTGGAAAAACCGGCGTCTGTCCTGACGCCGCCGCCCTCTCACCGGGGGGCGATGCCCCGGATGGGCGGCAAGGAATCGCGCCGCGACCGCCTCGTGGTGATGGCCGGCGGGGCGCTGGTGGCGCTGGCGGCCTTGCTCTACTTTCTGGCGCCCAGCGATCTGTCGGGCCTGCGCGACAGCGCCCAGCGCCTGCTGAATTCACTGGCCCGTCACGAGACGCCGGCGGCTCCGCCCGCCGAACCGGCCGAGCCGGCTTTTCCGCCCGGCGCCACGCCGCAGCAGATCATCAATCCGCAAGCGACGGCGACCGAGGAGGCAGCGGCCGAGCCGCCCGCCACCGCGATGGCCACCGCGAACGCGCCAATCACCGCCGCCCCGGCCAGCCCGAAGGCTTCTCCGGCGGCGGCTGGCGAGGGGCAACTGCGGCTGGTGGTCGACAAGGAATCGTGGATCGAGGTGCGCGACCGCGACAATCGCCTGCTCTTGTCGCAGCGCCTGCCGGCCGGCGGCGAGCAGACGCTGGCGGGCGCGCCGCCGCTGTCGCTGGCGGTTGGTTACGCGCCGGGCGTGCGCCTGACCTGGAAAGGCAAGGCCGTCGATCTGACGCCGTACACCAAGGGTGACGTTGCCCGCCTGGTTCTGGAGTAACGAGTCGTGAGCGCCGCCTGCAAGCGTTTGACCCGCGCCACCGCGATCGCCCATGTGCGCATCGGCGGCGACGCGCCGGTCGTCGTCCAGTCGATGACCAACACCGACACCGCCGATGTCCTGGCCACCGCCATGCAGTGCGCCGAACTGGCCCGCGCCGGCTCGGAACTGGTGCGCATCACCGTCAATTCGCCACAGGCCGCCGCCGCCGTGCCGAAGATCCGCGAGCATCTCGACCGGATGAACTGCAACGTGCCGCTGATCGGCGATTTTCACTACAACGGCCACCGCCTGTTGAGCGACGAGCCGGCCTGCGCCGAAGCCCTGGCCAAATACCGCATCAATCCGGGCAACGTCGGTTTTGGCCGGAAGAAGGACGAACAATTCGTGCAGATGGTCGAACTGGCCTGCCGCTACGACAAGCCGGTGCGCATCGGCGTCAATTGGGGCAGCCTCGACCAGGATTTGCTGGCGCGCATCATGGACGAGAACAGCCGGCGTTCCGAGCCGCTCGACGCGGCGCAGATGATGCGTCAGGCGATGGTCGCCTCGGCGCTGGAATCGGCGGCCAAGGCCGAGGAAGCGGGTCTGGCCGGCGAGAAGATCATCCTCTCGTGCAAGGTGTCCAGCGTTCAGGATCTGATCGCCATTTACCGCGAACTGGCCCGCTGTTCGGATTACGCGCTGCACCTCGGCCTGACCGAAGCCGGCATGGGATCCAAGGGCATCGTCGCTTCCACCGCCGCGCTGGCGGTGCTGTTGCAAGAAGGCATCGGCGACACCCTCCGCGTCTCGCTGACGCCGGAACCGAACGGTTCGCGCACGCAGGAAGTCATCGTCGCTCAGGAGATTTTGCAGACCATGGGCCTGCGCGCCTTCACGCCGATGGTCGCGGCCTGTCCCGGCTGCGGCCGGACGACCAGCACCTTCTTTCAGGAACTGGCCGGCGAGGTGCAGGATTTCGTCCGCGAGCGCATGCCGGAATGGCGGCGGGATCATGACGGGGCCGAGAACATGACGCTGGCCGTCATGGGCTGCATCGTCAACGGCCCCGGCGAGTCGAAGCACGCCAACATCGGCATTTCGCTACCCGGCGCCGGCGAAGCGCCGTCAGCCCCGGTATTCGAGGACGGCGTCAAGACCGTGACGTTGAAGGGCGACAAAATCGCCAGCGAATTCAAGGACATCATCGAGCGTTACGTCCGGCGCACCTACCAGAAAAAAATTCAAGCATGAGTCAAGCATTGCAGGCCGTGCGCGGGATGAACGACATCCTGCCCGACGAGGCCAATATTTGGGAATTGTTCGAGGGAACCGTGCGCGACTGGCTGCAAAGCTACGGCTACCAGCCGATCCGCCTGCCCATCGTCGAACCGACGCCGCTGTTTACGCGCGCCATCGGCGAAGTCACCGACATCGTCGAAAAGGAAATGTATTCCTTCGTCGATAGCCTCAACGGCGAGGCGCTGACGCTGCGCCCGGAAGGCACGGCGGGCTGCGTGCGCGCCGTCATCGAGCACCATCTGGCGGCGCGGCAGACGCAGCGCCTCTGGTACAGCGGCCCGATGTTCCGCCACGAGCGGCCACAGAAGGGGCGTTACCGGCAATTTCATCAGGTCGGCGTCGAGGCTTTCGGTTTTGCCGGCCCCGACATCGACGCCGAACTGATTTTGATGGGCGCGCGCCTGTGGGCCGATCTCGGGCTGGAGGGCATCGAGTTGCAACTCAACAGCCTCGGCCAGCCGGTCGAGCGGGCGCAACACCGGGCGGCGCTGATCGCCTACTTCGAGGAACATGTTGAAGCGCTCGACGAGGATGCCCGGCGTCGCCTGCACAGCAACCCGCTGCGCATTCTCGACAGCAAGAACCCGGCGATGCAGGCGCTGTGCGCTGGCGCACCCAGACTCATCGACCATCTCGGCGCGGAGTCGCTGGCTCATTTCGCGGGCGTGCAGCGCGTGTTGAAGGATGCCGGCATCCCTTTCACCATCAACCCGCGCCTGGTGCGCGGTCTGGATTATTACAATCTGACGGTGTTCGAGTGGGTCACCGACAAACTCGGGGCGCAAGGCACGGTCTGCGCCGGCGGGCGTTACGACGGCCTGGTCGAACAACTCGGCGGCAAGCCGACGCCGGCCTGCGGCTTCGCCATGGGCATCGAGCGCCTGATCGCCCTCATCAAGGAATCCGGCAGCGAACCGGCGATGTCAGCGCCCAATGTTTATCTCGTGCATCAAGGCGAAGCCGCCTCGCGGCTGGCCTTTCGCGTTGCCGAAGGGCTGCGCGACCAGGGCTTCGATGTGCTGCTGCACTGCGGCGGCGGCTCGTTCAAGTCGCAGATGAAGAAAGCCGACAGCAGCGGCGCGGCCTTTGCCGTCATCATCGGCGACGACGAGGCGGCAACGGGCGAAGCGCAATTGAAAAACCTGCGCCAGGAAGGCGTCGCCCAGCAAAAACTGAAAGTCGATGAACTGGCCGGGGCCATGATCGAGTATTTGATGGATACGGAATTCAATTCGGACGGAGAGGAATAAACCGATGGCGCATTACGACCTTGAAGAACAGGAACAGATCGACAGTCTGAAAACCTGGTGGAAGATGTACGGCAACCTGGTCACCGCCGTGATTGCCGCGGCGGCGCTGGTCATGGTCGGCTGGCAGAGCTGGCATTGGTACCGGAACCAGCAGGCGGCGCAGGCGGCGGCACTCTTCGCCGTGCTGGAGCAGGCGGTTGCCGCCGGCGATGCCCAGAAAATCAAGACCCTCGCCGGCCAACTGACCGAGCAATACGCCAGCACCAGCCAGGCGGCGCTTGGCGCTCTGCTGGCGGCCCGCCAGTCGTTTGCTGCCGGCGATTTGAAAACGGCCCGCATGCAACTCGCCTGGGTGGCGGAGAATGGCCGTGATGAAATGCGCGATCTGGCCCGCTTTCGTCTGGCCAACGTGCTGCTCGACGAGAAGGAATTCGACGAGGCCCTGAAGCAACTCGCCAGCGCGCCGGCCCCGGCTTTTGCCGCCCGCTTCCAGGAACTGCGCGGCGATGTGCTGGTCGCCCAGGGCAACAAACCGGAAGCGCGCACGGCGTATCGCGCCGCCCTCGACCTGATTGGCGAGAGTGCTGGCGTCGGCATCGGCCGCGAATTGTTGCAGCAAAAGCTCGATAGCCTGGGCGAGGCCGCCTGATGAAGAATCCGCGCCTGCTCCTCGCCCTGACCGCCGCCGGCCTGTTGCTCGGCGGCTGCGCCAGCGTTTCCGATACCCTGGGCAAACTCAATCCCTTTTCCAGTTCTCGCCCCAAGCTCGCCAAGTTGACCGATTTCAAGCCGACGGCGGATGTCCGTAACCTGTGGTCGGCCAGCGCCGGCAAGGCCGGCGATTACGCCTTCATCCCGGCGGTGGTCGGCGATGCCGTGTTCATTGCCGGGCGTAACGGTTCGCTCAGCCGCATCGAGAATGGCAAAACCGTCTGGAAGATCGATACCGACAACACGCTGTCGGCCGGCGTTGGCGCCAACGACCGCCTGGTCGTGGTCGGCACGGCAAAGGGCGATGTCCTGGCCTATGCCGCCGCCGACGGCAAACCGTTATGGCAGGCCAAGGCCAGCAGCGAGGTGCTGGCCGCGCCGGCGGTCGGCAGCGATGGCGTCGCCGTGCGCAGCGGCGACAATCGCGTCTTCTTGTTCGATCTCGCCGATGGCGGGCGCAAATGGATGTATCAGCGGCCGACGCCGACGCTGTCCATTCGCGGCGCCGGCTCGCCGGTTTTCGCCGACCGTTACCTGTTCGTCGGCTTCCCCGGCGGCCGCCTGGTCGCCCTGTCGCTGCAAAACGGCGCTCAGGTCTGGGAGGGCGCGGTGGCCCAGCCCAAGGGAACGACCGAGCTGGACCGCGTCGCCGACGTCGTTGCGCCGCCGGTTGCCGATGGCCGGCAGGTCTGCGCCGTCGCCTTCCAGGGCAAGGTGGCCTGTTTCGACATGGGGCAGGGCGGCGCGCTGGCCTGGTCGCGCGACATCTCCTCGGCCACGGGCCTGGCGCTCGATGGCCGCTATCTGTTCGTCGCCGACGACAAGGGAACGGTGTATGCGCTCGACCGCCAGACCGGCAGCAGCCTGTGGAAGCAGGACAAACTGGTCAACCGCGGACTTTCCGGCCCGGCCGTCGGTCGTGGTCTGGTCGCCGTCGGCGATGCCGAAGGCTACGTCCATTTCCTCTCGCGTGAAGACGGCGCGCTCGCCGCCCGTCTGCAAGTCGACAGCACGCCGGTGCGCGCCGCCATCTTGCCGCTCGGCTCCGGCTTCCTGGTACAGACCATCGGCGGCAGCGTCAACGCGATCGAGGCACAGTGAAGCCGACCCTGGTTCTGGTCGGCCGCCCCAACGTCGGCAAATCGACCCTGTTCAACCGCCTGACCCGCTCGCGCGACGCCATCGTCGCCGACCTGCCGGGCCTGACCCGCGACCGCCATTACGGTCACGGCAAGCTCGGCAACAAACCCTATCTGGTCGTCGATACCGGCGGCTTCGAGCCGCTGGTCAAGGACGGCATTCTGCACGAGATGGCGCGCCAGACCGAGCAGGCCATCGCCGAGGCCGATGCGGTCGTTTTTGTCGTCGATGGCCGCGGCGGCCTGACGCCGCATGACAAGGAAATCGCCAACACGCTGCGGCGCAGCGAGCGGCCGGTTTTCGTCGCCGTCAACAAGGCCGAGGGCATGAATCGCGGCATGGTCGAGGCCGAATTTCACGAGCTTGGCCTGGGCGAGCCGAACGCCATTTCGGCGGCGCACGGCGAGGGCGTGCGCGGCCTGGTCGACCTCACCCTGGCGGGTTTCCCCGAGCCGGAAGAGGACGCGGACCAGGCCGACTCCGCCGCCGTGCGCGTCGCCATCGTCGGCCGGCCCAACGTCGGCAAGTCGACGCTCATCAATACCCTGCTCGGCGAGGAGCGGGTCATTGCCTTCGACGCGCCCGGCACCACCCGCGATGCGATCGAAATCGACTTCGAGCGCGGCGGCCGCCCCTATGTGCTTATCGACACCGCCGGCATGAGGAAGCGCGGCAAGGTTTTCGAGTCGATCGAGAAATTCTCGGTGGTCAAGACGTTGCAAGCCATCGAGGATGCCAACGTCGTCATCCTGATGGTCGACGCCCAGGCCGACGTTTCCGAGCAGGATGCGCACATTGCCGATTTCATCGTCCAGTCCGGGCGGGCGCTGGTGGTCGCGGTCAATAAATGGGATGGTCTCGACGCCTACGCCCGCGAGCAGACCCGCCAGATCCTGCAACGCAAGCTGAAATTTCTCGATTTCGCTCAATTCCACTTCATTTCGGCGCGCGAAAACGTCGGTTTGGCGGCATTGTTCCGCTCGGTCGACGCAGCTTATGCGGCGGCCATGACCAAGCTGTCGACGCCGCTTCTCTCCCGCGTGCTGGCCGACGCCGTGGCCAAACAGGCGCCGCCCAAACACGGCGTCTTCCGCCCCAAACCGCGCTACGCCCACCAGGGCGGCTCCAATCCGCCGATCATCGTGGTGCATGGCAATGCGGTAGACCAGATCGGCGACAGCTACCGCCGCTACCTCGAACACACCTTCCGCGAAGCCTTCAAATTGCAGGGCACGCCGTTGCGCATCCAGTTCGTCACCAGCAAAAATCCGTTTGCCGACAAGGAGCGGAAGTAGGGCGCAACCGAATGTTTTGGCAAGCCGGGCAATTTTCGGTACATTACCCGCCTCATAACAACACACGCATGGAGTTCACACCATGAGCAACAAAGGGCAACTGTTACAAGACCCCTTCCTCAACGCGCTGCGGCGCGAGCATATCCCCGTCTCGATCTATCTGGTCAATGGCATCAAGTTGCAGGGCCAGGTCGAATCCTTCGATCAGTACGTCGTCTTGTTGAAAAACACCGTGACCCAGATGGTCTACAAGCACGCCATCTCGACGGTGGTGCCGGCCCGCCCGGTCAATCTGCAACAAGAGTTGGCAGAATAGCCATTCTCCAGGCTCGCCGGCCCGGCGAGCCGCTGCTTCTCCCCGGAATCCGTCGATGATTGAACGCCCTGCCGCCGGTGAACGCGCGGTGATCGTTCAGCTCGACTTCGGCCAGCCCGATCTGGCCGATCAACGGGAAGAATTGCGCCTGCTGACGGAATCGGCCGGCGGCGTCGTCGTCGCCGAAGTGTTTGGCCGGCGCCATGGCCCCGATCCCAAAACCTTCGCCGGCAAGGGCAAGGTGCAGGAAATTGCCGCCATGCGGGCGGCCGGCGATGCCGATCTGGTGATTTTCAATCACGAACTGTCGCCGGTTCAGGAACGTAATCTCGAACGCGAGCTGCAATGCCGCGTCATCGACCGCACCAGTCTGATCCTCGACATCTTCGCGCTGCGCGCCGCCAGCGCCGAGGGCAAGTTGCAGGTCGAACTGGCGCAACTGGAGCATTTGTCCACCCGCCTGGTGCGCGGCTGGACGCACCTCGAACGCCAGCGCGGCGGCATCGGCCTGCGCGGGCCGGGCGAAAAGCAACTGGAAACCGACCGGCGGCTCCTCGGCAACCGCGTCAAGCTCTTGCAGGAGCGTCTCGCCCGCCTGTCGCGCCAGCGCGGCGTGCAGCGCAAGGCGCGCATGCGCGGCGACGTGCTCAACGTTTCCATCGTCGGCTACACCAACGCCGGCAAGTCCACGCTGTTCAACGCCCTGACCCACGCCGGCGTCTATGCCGCCGACCAGTTGTTCGCCACGCTGGATACGACCTCGCGCAAGCTGTGGGTGGCGGGCGGCGGCAATATCGTGATTTCCGATACCGTCGGCTTTATCCGCGATCTGCCGCATGCGCTGGTCGATGCCTTTCATGCCACGCTGGAGGCGGCCTGCGACGCCGACATCCTGCTGCATGTGGTGGATAGCGCGAGCCACGCCCGCGACGAGCAGATCGTCGAGGTCGACAAGGTGCTCGGCGAAATCGGCGCCGGGGCTTTGCGGCAGTTGATCGTCTGGAACAAGATCGACCTGACCGAGGCGGCGGCAGGCGTCGAGCGCGACGAGTGTGGTAAGATCGCGCGCGTTCGCCTCAGTGCGCGCTCGGGAGCGGGTCTTGACCTGCTGCGCGAGTCGCTGGCCGAATATGCCAAGCTCAAATCCGAGGCTCGCCGCAAGGAACAGGCCGAAGCGGCGCGCGAAGCCCAACAAGATTTCATTTGATAGAAGAATTCCGAACCCCATGATTCCAACGCTCGGTATTTTCATGTCGCTCAACGATCCCCAATGGGGCAATCGCGGCGGCAATGGCGGTGACAAACCCGGCGGCGGCCCGCGCCGGCCCAACGACGGTCCGCCGGATCTGGAAGAGTTGTGGCGCGATTTGAATAAGAAGCTCTCCGCCCTTTTCGGCAAGAAAGGTGGAGGCGGCGGCGGCAACAACGGCGGCCCGCGCCTGCCCAATGTCGATTTCAACCCCAAATTCCTCGGCGGCGGCTTCGGCCTGCTGGCCGGCCTGGCCGTCGTGATCTGGCTGGCTTCCGGCTTCTACATCGTCGATGCGTCGCAGCGCGGCGTCGTGTTGCAATTCGGCCGCTACCTGGAAACGACCGAACCGGGCCTGCGCTGGCGTTTTCCCTATCCGTTCCAGTCGCTCGAACTGGTCAACCTGTCCAAGATGCGCGCGGAGGAAATCGGCTATCGCGGCAGCCAGAGCAACCAGGTGCTGAGAGAGGCCTTGATGCTGACCGATGACGAGAACATCGTGAACATCCAGTTCGCCGTCCAGTGGATGCTCAAGGATCCGGTCGCGTACTCGTTCAACAACCGCGATCCGGAAAATGTGGTCAAGGGGGCGGCCGAGTCGGCGATCCGCGAGATCGTTGGCAAGAACCGGATGGATTTCGTGCTCAACGAAGGCCGCGAGCAGATCGCCGCCAACGCCACCCACTTGATGCAGGAGATTCTCGACCGCTACCAGAGCGGCATCCTGATTTCCATGGTGACGATGCAGAACGCCCAGCCGCCGGAGCAGGTGCAGGCGGCCTTCAACGATGCCGTCAAGGCGAGCCAGGACCGCGAGCGGCAGAGAAACGAAGGCCAGGCTTATGCCAACGACGTGATTCCGCGCGCCCGCGGCACGGCGGCCCGCCTGATCGAGGAGGCCAATGGCCACCGGCAACGGGTGATCGCCACCGCCGAGGGCGATACGGCGCGCTTCCGCCAGATCCAGAGCGAATACGCCAAGGCGCCGGAAGTCACGCGCCAGCGCATGTATCTGGAAACCATGCAGCAGGTTTACGCCAATACCACCAAGGTGCTGGTCGATGCCAAGGGCAGCGGCAACCTCTTGTATCTGCCGCTCGACAAACTGATGCAGTCGGCGGCTGGCGTTCCTGCGGTGTCGACCGATGCGGCGGCTTTGCCGAACCGGGCCGGTGCGCCGCTGGCAGGCGATGCACCGCCACAAGTCGAACAGCCGTCGGGCGTGGGCGGCGGACGAACGTCGAGTTTGCTGCGCTCGCGTGATCGGGAGGGTCGTTGATGAATTCACGTTGGAAAAATGCTGTGGGCTTGATTGTCGCCACAGCCCTGGTGGTGGCGGCGATGTCCATCTTCACCGTCGATCAGCGGCAGTACGCGCTGGTCTTTCAACTGGGTGAGGTCAAGCGGGTCATCGACGAGCCGGGCCTCAATTTCAAGATTCCGCTGATCCAGAATGTGCGCTATTTCGATCGGCGCATCCTCACACTGGATAGCGACGAGCCGGAGCGTTTCATCACCTCCGAGAAGAAGAACGTGCTGGTCGACTCCTTCATCAAGTGGCGCATCATCGATCCCAAGCTGTATTACATCTCGGTTGCCGGCGACGAGGCGCTCGCCCGCACCCGCCTGAACCAGACGGTGAATTCCGGCCTGCGCGAGGAATTCGGCAAGCGCACCGTGCATGACGTGGTTTCCGGCGAGCGCAACAAGATCATGGAACAGATGCGCGTCAGGGCCGATGCCGATCTCCGCCGTATTGGCGTGGAAATCATCGATGTGCGTCTGAAGCGCGTCGAGTTGCCGACCGAGGTCAGCAGTACGGTATTCAGCCGGATGGAATCCGAGCGCAAGCGGGTCGCCAACGAACTGCGCTCGGAGGGCGCGGCCGAGTCAGAGAAGATTCGCGCCGATGCCGACCGTCAGCGCGAAGTCATCATCGCCGAAGCCTACCGCGACGCCCAGAAGATCAAGGGCGAAGGCGACGCCAGGGCGGCCGCCATCTATGCCGCCGCCTTCAGCCAGAGTCCGGCCTTCTACGCTTTCTACCGCAGTCTCGAAGCCTACCGCGGCAGCTTCAACAACAAGGGCGACATGCTGGTGCTCGATCCCGCTTCCGATTTCTTCAAATACATGAAGACGCCAGGGTCGAGCAGCGACAAGGCCAAATGACCGTATCGCTGCTGCTGCTGGC
>JGI20166J26741_10833336_pt1 | contig 29479 bp, 17 predicted proteins | sample TergutCu122P5_FD_26741 | JGI IMG/M metagenome (IMG submission 26741)
TTGTCATTAAGCAAGTGAATGCAACGATTGCTTTCTTTACCTTCTCTTCCTTCCTTAGCTTCTTTTCTAGCTTTCTGGGGGCCATTTTGATAGCAATTAGTGAAATTAATTATATAAAGCACTGCACTGACCGGAATTACGTCCACAAACACGCGTATCTGGGCACAGACTGAAGCTTACGAATGCATCTCGGGTCTTTGTTTACAACCGCGCGTTTTGGCCTTGACCGGCATGCGAGTCGTAACTCAAGACTTTGGTTGTAAGTCAAAACTAAAATATTGGTCGTAACCCAAGTTGTTCGTATGTTAAGCCGGTCGTAACTCGAGGGTCCACTGTACTTTAGCCTGTAAAGGTAATTATCCCTTACAATCTGTCATTCCAAATTATGGAAATTGTAATCTGACTGAACAAATGCTTGTTGTTTACATCTTTATTGTTGATATTTGCTTTCAGAACTCCCTTTTGACTCGAAAGAATGCCAGGCCAAGACTTGAAGAAATGGGAGAAGATGTATGCCCTTTATTTTTTAAGAAGATCAAAGAACTTTCCAGTGATTTTTTCAGATGATAACGTAGTTTTATACAGTGGGGACTGAGGTGGCTTCAGATGAAGCCCTTTAACATTTTAATGTAATCTAATAATAATGTTTGAATTTCGTAATTTTGAAGGTTACTATTTTCTGGCATGTTGACCCATAAGGGGTTGAACTTTCTTGCTGTTAACACGTGCTGTGGTTTACAGAACTGCATGGCACCACATCCCACAAAACAGTAATTTTGGGGACTTTCTGCATTTAAAGAAGACAAAACTTTGACCATTTGAAGAGTTACATTACAAATTCAAGAGTTATTTCATTTAGAGCTGATTCCACCACCCATGGGTGCTGAACCATCACATGTATCATGATGATTTTCAGTGACTTTACACATGTCATCTAACAAAAATCTTATATTGTGTGCAAGTAATATTCTCGTAATGCAAGCCACATACGATAGTTAAGTCCAGTAATGGAGGTGGTGGAATTCTCCTTGCTAATTTTATCCAGTTCTTGACTCTTTTCTGCGAGGATTATCTTCTTTGCTCTGACCACAGATTTTGAGGTGCCTGTCTTTTGCATTTGGACTTCACATTCTTTGGTAGTTCAGTGGATGTACCAACACCTTCTTGGCTTGTGGTAGCAGACTTGGAGCAGTGTTTGAAATGTACTGAAATGTGTTATTTCACATGCCTAGTTTAGAAACCTTTATAACTATTTTTCTGTAGTTGTGTTGTTAGATTAATTTGCAGCCTACATTCCACTCTTGTTGTAGGAATGTTAAGAATGTAACAGTCAGTGTATTTGTGTGAAGACTTTGAATTTCCCTTGTTTTTACCATCATGTACATGAGACTGGTTGATATTCTATATTGCATTCAGTGGGATTATCGAAATGGCTACTGAGGCCGATTCTTTCTGAATATTACAATTAGTCACAAGATCATATAGATTTGCGATGTGTAAAATACGGTAAGTGGCATAGTTTATTCTTTGAGATTCTTTCAGAGGATGCATCTCCTTCCAGTTAGGGTAATATATATATAAGCTGGAGGCATTTGTATTCAAAATGTTGGTGAATTTCTGCCATGTTACATGTTTTCCCATTCCAGAAGAAAGTAATCATTTTATATACTGTAAGTACTTGGAATCTCGCAAAAAAAAATGAAATAAGCATATCTGAGATGTCATTATGTAAGATAAAAAATAGTTTGTACAAACACATTTTCATTTTTCACTTTGTGACACACATATTTTATTCAACAGCTGCATTTATGTGTGCATTACAGTTGCTCAGTTCTTCATATTTAAATTCTGGAATACATTTCAGGTTGTTCTTACAGTGCATGAATGAAAACAGGTCTCAGATTGAAATTACAGTCTTCTGAGATGTGATGCCATTTTGATTGGTAATTTGTTAGTAACATTTTGAAGAGCTTACTGCCTACATCTACATGATAGTCAAAGAAGAATAAGTTGCTAAAAGAACTAGTTGCATTACACAAGGGAACAGCAGGTTAGGCAGTAGTTAACAGTAAGACATGTATTAGGGGTGGGTGGAGTCACGTAGAGCATGATAGAGGCAAGGAAAACAGAAGGAAGCAGTGGAAAGAGCAGGATAAGAAATGCAGGAGGAGGGAGTGTTTCATCTTGTCATTCCTTCCATTTCCTTCTCGTGTATTTGGACTGCAGCAAGCTGTACACAATGGAGACAACAAGCTCCTCCAAAGTGTTAGTAACAAGTTACCAGTCAACACAGCCACATTTCTTCATCATCAGTCCAGCCAAAATATCAAAACACAGAGGTCTCAAATTGAAAGTAAAGTAATATAATGATGTCCAACACAAAAGGCATTTCTCCTACTATCCATGTATAAGATTATTTGTGAACAAATTTCAGAGATCTGGTGATGTGAAAGCTTTACTAAAGAAGGTTGTGTGCTTTTACAGTTTTATGAATATTTTTAATTGTGGTTTATTTCCTTATGTCTTCAAATTTATTAGAGTTATGTGGTATCACAGTCTGGCACAGACTATATAGCATCATTTAGCTGTAATCGTAACAGTATTTTTACATATTAAAGTAGTTTGTAAGTGCAAGCAAAAAATGTATAGTAAGTATTTTGCACTACCTGTTTTCGTCCATATTCAGTCCCAAAAATATATTTGTGATTTTAAGATTTTTTAGTCAAGGTGGACAAAAGAGTGTACAGTGTGGCTGTCTGAAAATGATCTTTTTAGATTCACCATTAAGAAGGTAGGAAATCTCAAGTGTGTGTGACATTGAAAATAATGTATGGTGAAGGAACACTTTTTCATTGTAAGGTCATTGTTACCAGAGAAAACTGAGATATTGAAAACATGAAAAAACTTGGATGGCCGAATGGTTCTTGAGTAGAGTGATAATTTTAAAGGGGTATGGGTCATAGAGAACAAGACTTAGCATTTTATTGGAGACATTGCTACTGAGAGAATTAGATTCACCTCCAAGTGTGATGTTGGCTTAAAGTTTCTGCTGGTTTAGCATAATTGGTATTGTGATTTGGATATGGGTTGGATAATCAGGATTTTGATTTCCAGCAGATGCAGAAGATATTTATGTTTTTCAAAGGGTCCAGAATGACTCTGGGGCCTACCCAGTCTCCTATTCAGTGGGTACACAGAGCACTTTCTGCCAGGACTAAATTGGCTGGAGTGTGATGCTGACTGACCTGCATGCCTTCCTGGCCTGCACAGAGGCAACTTTACCTAAAATTTTTGTGGTTTCCCTGATGAGTTAGTAAAGAATTTAGATACACTACTCTGGCAGTGGAAAGCCACTGTTGCTAAGAATATTTAAATTGCAATTATTTGCTGGCTTGAGGATAACTGTAGTTTGTGCAGAATAAAATGACTCATTTAGAATAAAACTGTCACCATCAGAAGGACTGTTTATTTGCCAACTTTAAGATGATTCTCAGACAGTATTACATAAGTAGTGAAAACAAATGGCAGTGTACTGAGTATGCATTCTTCTAGATTAATGACAAGCTATGCTAGAAAATGAAGTGTGCAGTTCATTAGATGACTCTCTTGAGGCATCAAATATGGATATTGATTTTCTGAAAATGCATGTTTTTCAAGGTGTGTGTGTCAGGCATATTACTCATAGACTGTATGTGTCAGGCATATTACTCAGACTCTACTTACACTTACTTTGACTTGAGTCAGCTGTTAGAAAGTAGGTTCAGTGAAATGATAGAATACATTGGTCAACTTGCTGTAACAGTGTAGTAGTTTCTTATGGTGTAAGAAAAGTTAAAATTGAAGACAGTATTGAATTTAAATGATTACAAATCTCATTTGCATGGAAAAAAATGTAGAAATATTTCAGCATTACACAGTAGTTTATTAGTGTTGAAGTACAAAACCTAATATATGAAGAACTGTGAAAAGTGTTGACATTTCTCAAGTACATCAGAATAAGTGAAAATAAAATATTGTGTGTGCTACATCTCAGCGTAAAATAATTATAAGTTCTTACATTAAATTGTAGGTATTGACTCATACAACTGTCGAACTTGTAATGTTCTCTCAGGATTATTGAACTCTGTACTGTATGATGTTACTTCACCTTGATTGTTATAGTAACATATTTTCTCACTGTTTATGTCAATATCAGTTCTTGAAGTTTATATGAAAACATGTTACTTTATACATAATTTTATTTTAACTGCAGGTTACATGAACTTAAAACAAATGGTATGGTTATAAACTTACCCTAGTTGTTAGATACTTACTTTGAAGACTCACACCATTGCGAACTCTCTGCTATGAGCAGTGTTTATTTTTAGAATTAGGATTGTATGTGACATACTTGATTGAAAGATGCTTGAGATTAATTTTTATATTAGGACAAGCTCTGGTGTGGATCAATAACCAGTCCTTATGTCAGTATTTAATATTCTATACTTCTGGATACTGCATAAGTAGTAATATTAAAAACCACCTTAGTAGAAGGATGTTAAGACTGTGTTCTTGTGAATGATGACACCATGTAGGTGGTGACCAACATTTAAGAGGAGCTTGTTACCTTGATGATGGAGGCTGAAGGTACCTCCAAAACATCTACAAGATTTCATGACCCATAACACTAGAATATTAATTTTCATGGCCACAAAAAAAAAAAAAAAGACCTGTAATCTTGTATAGAAATGTAATGTTTGGTGTACAGGAGTGTGCAAGAGGTCTTAAGTAGGCGCAAACATTGTGCACGAAAACAACCATGAGTGTCTTAATGAACACAAGTGTTAGATGGCCTTAAATAACCATGTACCTTAGGAATGGTACTGTATTGGTTGTTTCTTTCTGAATCTAATAATATATTAAAATTTATTTGAAGTATATTTGTTGTAGGGTATTAATATGTAGCCATGTACATTAATATTATCTGTTTTAAAATGTTTTTATTTATGTATAAGATCTGATATTGTACACTGAATAACCCTTTGCCTGCTTTACAAAAGGCACTTAAAAGCATTCCGTCCATTGAGTTTTACTAGAGAGCTATATTTTTTCATATGGAAGCAAGAACTATAGGAAATTATGAGCAGTGCATGAAATATAGTTTTACATAAATATTTCTCTACTCCCTATCTGTGGTCATTCCACCAGACTTTTATATTTTTGTATGACATGTGTCCTTGTATGTAGGAGATCTTGAAACATGTTAGTACTGTCTTGTACTCGAGTATATATATCAGGCGAAATAGATGCATTATATTGTTTCTAATAATAAATTCTTTACATTTTTAAGTCATGAATGTACTGAGAATTTTGAAATGAAATGTATATATGAGTGATCATTATTGTAAACTGTAGCTCGGTATTATACGTGAATATATAGTGAACTCTCCAGTTTATATTACTCATTTTCCCTTCTGTGAAATGGTATGTGCCAAAAGGCAGGTTATAGATTATGACTGTTATTTCAGTTGTTTTAATTTCTGCGTGCACAACAGTCTCTTCTTAAGTAATTATGAGCAGCACAAATTTCAGAATTTAATGGAACTTATTTTAACCATTCAGAGTGGATTGTACAGAGCGAGGCACTTGACAGTGGTGGATAGCTGCCACAGCTGTGGAGAATCAGCAAGTATTGTGCCTTTCAGCAAATATACCAGCGACTTCAACCAGCTCTCTTCAACATAAATGTAAAGTTACTGTATGTAAAATCAGTGTTATCACATATTCTTACAGAGCTGTTTTTTACAAGAACCAGTTACTATGGTAAGTTTGTTACCAATATGTAGGGTTTGGAGTGCTGGTTCATTTCTGCTGTGACCATACTTTAACCTTTTAAAGCCTACTTGTTGCGTGCACCAACAGGTTTAAAACTTAAGAACTGACGTACTGCCCACACTGTCTTTGTGTGTTTTGTATTTATCTCAGAACAAACAGCGACTTCTACCCCATATAACATAAACTGATTGGTTTTTATAACATAAGATGGTCCACGGTATGAACTTGGTCTTTAAATTAAGCAGTCTGCACTTCATCTTTAAAGGGTTAATGTTACATCCATGTGACACGGATCACCAATTACCAATGGACTCTTTACAATACAAATTACACACAAGGTTTGAAGCATTTGAAATGCACATGGAGTTACTAACAAATTAGATGAATTTAGCAGTGGAATTTGAAGAATAAGAAAATTTATACCTTTGCAGTTACAGAATGAAGTGGAAGAGGGTCTCTGTGGGTCAATATAAGTGGCGAATATAACAAACAAGAACTATATGAGTAACATTACTGGTTAATAAGATTTACCCTTACATCCCTAACAGAATCATGACTGTTACATTTAAAACACATGGACCTAGATCTGATTGCACATTGTTTAGCAGTAAGGCCATAAAGGGACAGGAGTTTTACAAGGAACTACAAAAGGAAATAAGAGGTAGAAATGAGTATACACTACTGGATACGATTTTACTGCTTGAGGTGGAAATGCACAAATAAAACAAAGAAGCAGAGTGCTTTAGAGAAAGTACACAGAACCAGTACGGAGAAACATAAAAAGACTCTACATTTAATAAGATACCACCATTTACACAGAAGGTATGCATTAATGACTAGCTGAAAGAGGCAGAACCTCTGTCTGTCTACCTAATCATAACAGTATTCCATTGTTACAAAAGTTACACATTCTCAGTCTTTCACCATATTTGCTGGTTTACCATGTCTTCAGGTGTTAAAATTCTGCTACTTCATCACCCTTTCCTCACCCCTTTCCCAGTTCATTTTGGCATCTTCTATGTAACTGATTATACACAGTGTCTAGTTTGCCATGTGTCTTTGGTGTTCCAGCCAGCTTTCTGCACAGAGGAGCAGAAGGCAATTATTCATGACTGAATGCTGACCTGCTTCAGTGCAGGCCTCACATCTTCAATCTGAATCAAGTTTTTCATCAGTCAGTACATCTCTCTAAGATTTTTTGTCTCCTACTGATCTTCCAAGTTATCCAGACTGGTCAGGTCCACCCAGCCTCCTAGTCACCAGACACCAGAGGTAAAGAAGCTGGGGTGTTAAGCTGACCTCACACTCCATCTGGTGCTGAGGTTAAGAATAAGTGGAGCTATAACTCCACCCCCCATTATATCTTCATGGCATGCACAGGGGCAACTTCATCTTCACCACACCTAAAACTGATTCCAGTGCACAAAACTTCACTAGTATTGTGCACTTTGTTAGTACACTTCATAGAAAACTTGCATAATCATGATTCTTGATGCAAAAATGGGAGAAGAGTATTTATTTTTATTCTTTGAAATCAAGCAATGAATTTAACTGATTTTGAATCTGAAGCTTCATAGCACTGAACTTTATATTCACTGCATACAATAAAGTACAACAGGTTTTCATGAGGAGAACAATATCAGTGTTAAATACATTGTTTGTGGATGACTGAAAAATACACTTTACACTGCACTATCAGCTAAATGTGTATTAATTTCTATACAAACTGACTCAATGCAGTAGTACTCAATCTGTTTTCACTATGTAAACTGTCGCTTATTTTTATAGAGTTAAAAAATTTGTACATTTTAAAATGTGAAAATAATACTTGTGAATTCCAGCTGCTGATATGTTCTTCCCATACTGAATTTCTACTTTGTCCAGCTGACTTTTGGAATATCAAAATGTTCTGTGAGACTATCCAGATGCCTGTTGAATTCTTCCACTCTCTGTTTGTGTGTCATTGCAGCTTTTTGTTTGATTCGTTCCTTTTGCTGAAATAAAAACGTATTAAGAATTTATATACAGTGGTAGGCAATACCGCTTTAATACTTTATATACATTTACACAGTTTCAAAAAAAAAAAAAAAAATTTTAAAATAAAGAAAATTCTGTTATGCCACTGTCCCACTGCTCAGGATAAACATTTATGTCATAGTCCTAGTTCTGATAATGATTATTTTCTCTCCCATATAATGCTCTCTGAATTCTAATATATGTAAACAAGTCGGAATTGCACTGCAAAGCAAGTGTGGTACATGGTGTGATTTAAAATGGGCTCAGATGGAGCTCAGTTCAACAAGTTAAAGGCATATAAGAGAAAACTCGATATTGAGGTTTCTGTTCTTGTGGGACATAAAGCAGTGTCTGTGGGTAATCAATTTCCACCATTCAAGAAAATATAGTGGTCTTATCTTCAAGGGTCAGATGTCTTGTCTCGGAAGTGTTGGGGACCAATTATCCACTGATGCAGGTTCATATCTCACAAGAATGGAAACCTCAACTATACCACTGTAAAACCCAAAAAACTGCAAAGCACATACTGCATGACCAAAAACAAAAAGCATAAGAGCTCACAATACAGCTACATGTACTTATTAAAGAACACAAGAAGAAGTATGTTCTATACCAACACGAATGTCCGACACTACTACCTCTGATGATTCAATGCATTACAGCCCACAGACAACTTTTGTAATGGAATACAAAAAAATATTTTATGTCCATTCCTTTGGAAAACCTCAATTTTCTGCAATATGTCACTGTATGTGTAGAATGCCCTACTACTGCAGTACCAAAAGGCAAATTATTGACTACTGTTCCAAATCTAAAATGGACTGTAAAGTGCTTATTGGTTTATGTGGACTGGTTCACAGTTATTTGTTACACTCTGCAGGAATAATGTTCCAACTGGTATAGAAGTTTGTCACTGAGAAACAGTTCAAGTACCAAATATGTTATACATTTAAGGGATGCTTAAACAATACTATCTGTGATGAATACAAGTTACAGGCAAAAATTCACAACACAACAACCTATGCTTAACAGTGCTTCAAGTCAAACAAGCCAGGGTTTTGAAAATAAGTAATTCTGAGCTCTTCTGAGACAAAGACAAATCCGTGATTTTTACTTTGAACATAATGGACTTGTAACATAGAGTTCACCTATGAATCAGCCATCCCACTCAATTACTGTATCTTTATGTAAGTATCATACTTGAATCAAACAAAGAATGAATACATATTTTTCCCCATCCAGCTGCCTAGCACCTAACTTCCATCACCATGCCTTCTGCCACACACACCAGAAGCCACTGTCCACATGTGCTCTCTCTCCATTACTTGCTTGTACAGTGCAGTGCATGGTTTTTGGCCAGTGGAATATTCAGAAGGCATGCTAGGAAGAAGTCACTAATGCAGTGAGAGTGTATCATTGTTGGTCTAGTCCTTCTCTCCTTTCTGCATCCCTAAGTACAGTTGATCTTATCACACTAAGTTCCAAGCAAATAAACACCCATCCTTCGGCACTTCACCACCCCCAGGAGACCTGTTAGCCAGCTCCACTAAATCCTCCACCGGCCAAAAGCCATGCACTGCCTGCGCACAGGCTTGGGTTGTTGATGGAATGGAGGTAAGCAGTTTAGGGAAGAGAGGGGAAGCAAGTAGACAACTTTTTAACGCCCATTACATATTCTCATTCTTTCACTGACTCTCACTTTTTGCAAATACAATCTTCTTTCACCTTTCTGTAGTGGAAAAATAATCTGACTCAAAATTTTTAATATTACATGAAACACAGAAATTATTGGCTTGTCCCCTGGTGCAGGTATTGGTAACTGCAAATAAACCATTCTACTTATTTTCTGAATCTGATACTGTAGGTTAAAAAAGTATTAATACTTCTCCAGGTGTTACCAACATGACATATATTGCGGTTAAACGTGAAGTGTCACAGTAAGTGCACGTTTATTTTCAGATGCAAGGGGATCCAACTTCAGAGAGAAAGATTAGCAAAATGTCATACTATATTCATGTGGATGTTGCATTTTTGATAAATCTTTACACTAATCTTAATTTGCTCTTACAATTACTGCAATAATCTCCTCGAACCTACACACAATGTTAACTGTTGCTGTACATACCAGCACCACATTTTGGCACACCTGATAAGCTGAACTGCTAGGCCATGAATGTAGTAGTAGTAGTAGTGGTGATGATGATGATAACAACAACTTGTGCAGAAATCTTACCATTTTCTCTTGCATCTTCTGAAACGCAAGCTCAGCTTTTGTCCGTTTTACTTCATTCACTTGGGACTTTTCTTCCTTTTTTACTTCAGCAACTTTTGATACCTGTTCTAATAATTTCTTCTTATCATTTTTCTTTTTTCTCCTAAAATGAGATTAAAGACAGGCTATAACAGAAAGTTTCTGTCCACAGGAGTGAGCAGGGCTCAAAAGCGAAGAGTGCTAAACAATCAAACCATCATGATGTGTACTATAAATGATTACATTTTCAATAAACTGTGGGGTCAAACAGCAATTTATAAGTGTGAAATAAGAAAAGCTACTATATTATGAATGCCAGTTCTTAATAATACATCTGTGACGGGATTCCACACATGACAAATGACAAAAACCCCGAAGTTTTTGCCAACTGTGAAGACATAGTGGTAGAAGAATGGCAGAGTACAGCCAAAATCTCTCCACAATTGTCAAATTGAATAATGGAGAATTTCCCACTGCACACAGTCTCCCCTGAATAACAAGACAACACAATATTCTAATTCTGTACCAAGAGTATACAACACTCTGGAACACCAAAGATTCAAACTCCTGAAAAGCAATGCTCTAGCAAATTTCTTATGCAAACAGGGACAACTGTGACTGCTCGAATTAAGTTTATTTTGGAATTCAAAGTCACAGCCTTCAAATTACACTAGGGCATTAATGTGTCACCACTGATAGCCGTGAAAGGTTGCGTATAAAGACTCAGCCATATTTAAGTTTCGCCAAAGGTGACACTGAATTTTTCATTTACAATGTGAACACACATAATCACACACTGTGTCCCCCTTTCTAGTATGAAGTGCTGGCCCAGAAAAGGCCCGAGTTTGCTTGAGCATTAACTGGAATTTTCGCGCAGCACTTCACATCACATTACACCTATGTCATTCCTCAGGAGTGTAGTTCATTTTGCTGTACTTGATTCCTCCTCGACATTACCACGGTTTTAATATGGCATTGGTTACTTTTGGTTAGGGTAGTTTTATGACTGCACAGATTAATTAGGATACTTCATGCTAGTTTTGGATAATTTAGCACAGGATTCTTTACAGCTTACTTTAGGCTGGTAAAGCTACGTTGTTTATGGTGCAAGCATCATTCAACCCCGTTACTGCCCTACTGTGAACTACTTTCCTTGGAATTTCTGATTATCATCCCGTATTGTTTCGATGAAATACGGGGTAATAAAAAAAATTGCTAGAACCAGAAAATGTGGTTATAGTGAGCTTCGGAAACCAGCAATTCTATTTTATGTTTGTTTACATCGACTCCACGCATAGTTGTCCTTACAACAAATGATCTGAGCTCAGCATAAAGACAATCTCACACTAGCAGACGTTAGAACGGTGAGTTTAAATTTCATGCATCTCGATTGAACGCCAAATAATCAACCGGAGAAAAGTCACAGTTTTTCCGCGTAACCACAAAGGCAAATACAGCTCTGTCTCCAACTGACTTACAAATCACTTACTTTTTGATTCCACTGTCACCTTTTATTTTTAGTGAACCTTTCGCACAATCGTCGTACTCCGCCATCTTACTTATCACCACAGATCATACATCTTATCACAGATGTAAACTGTCCCGTTCACATGGATTTAAGCCCACACACAGCAACAAACCGATCTGTGGCAATACTCACGATATGTTTACGAGCAATTTTCAAGTACGTCTCCGAAGGTCGTAAAAGTGGAATGTGAAACGGCACGAAAGACGAATGTTATGTTACCAGTGTTGTGTGCTACGTATCCATGATTCATGTTTGTGAGTTGTACTCACCGTTACCACAGGTAATAAATAGTTATTTCCTCTTTGCATCTGTGCAATTTGCGGTGGTGATGAAGATGATCTGTGGTGATGAGAGTAGTAAGACACTGATCTATGGTAGTAAGGTGACTAAAGACGTCTTGGCGGTAGGCGTTAGGAGCTTTTCAAACGTAAGTCTATGTATTGCTGTATGTTTCAGTTATGTTTTACTTTTTTTTTGGTGGAGGGGGATATGTGGTCTTTTCTTCCTAACGTTTCTTGAAGCGTAGTGGTCCCATCGGTCTTACCTTCAAAGTGACAGAAAACCCAGTAACATACCATCATATACAAGAAGAAACCTGAGAACTCGTATGCTTAATATGTCAAAGCTTTCTATCTTTCTTTCCTGAACATCTGTACAGAACGTTTGCAACGTAGTGCAGTAGTTACAACCCTAAGTATTTTACGTTCTACGGTCGCGATTACTGCTTTGTGCTGGTGTTTGCCACACTTTCAGAACGGTTTTTGCGGCCGATTGATTTCTATCCATCAGTACTACAGGCTTGCCCCGTGACGAAAACAACAGTGTGACGCCAGGGTTAACCTTTCGAATTTGACGCCCTTTATGCACCTGTGTTACATTTCTGAACATTGATAACGTAACCATTCCTATATGAAGTCGGTTCTATTTTATGTGAGACTTGTAAGTTGCCTAGAGAAGGTTGCCAAAACTGTGACTGAAAGGATTGTTACAGGTGACTTAAGTTGCTAGTGCATCTTCCAAAGACTGGCTCGGAGGAATGTTACAGGTGTAATGTTAGCTGAATTAAGTGGGATGCATATACTTGGAATATAGAAGTTACGTGGCGCAGTCCTTGTATGATAGTAGCAAGAAGTCTGATATTTATGCATCATTTTAGGTCCTTCAAGATTGGTTCTTTAGGTACTGATAGGGAATATGAGACTCTGCTGTTCTGCAGAGAAGGCCAGTGCAAAGATTGACCATCTTATCAGCCTATGGATATGAAGTAGTGGCAGCTGTGTAGGTGTTCTGTAGGAAAGAAGTGTGCTGTAAGGTAGTTACTAAATAATATTTTTCTTTGTTGTAAAATTTTGTCTATAAAACGTTGTACCTGCCATGATTATTTACAGCAGCAGTTTAAAGAGGTGGTCTGCCATCTGTAGGTTCATAACAGTACTGTTGCATATGCTGCATGTAGTGCAGCAATAATATACTGTATTCCGTATTATGGCCAACTGAAAGTGAGTCCAGCAGTTCACAGTAATCGTAGGGAAATAATACCTACCATTGCACGGAAATCTGACAAGTACAGAAGCAGAGATATTTATTGCGACTAAGCAGATCAGTGGAAAGAGTAGCCATATATAATGAAGTTGGGGTACACTACTACAAAGAAATAAGTGGAAAAACAAATGGAAAACATGAAATAGTCAACATAGCTACCTGAAATCATCAGGACAAAAAAAAAACAGTTTCTTATAGTACTATGCTCATGGGTTGTTTTGATAAGTGTGTTTTTAAGCACATAGCACAAAATTTCTACATGCCAGAATATCTTGTAATTGTTGTCCTAATTATTAATAAGATAATTTATTGTTGTTTGTTTCCAGTAGCTGTGAAACCTGTGTTTATGGGAAGTGAACTGTTGTGGTCTGGTAGGTAACTGATAGTTTGGAGGATGTTGCTATCCGCTGTTTTCTTTGTCAGATGATTGTTCTACTGTGAGGAATAAGGCAGGAGGTTCCTCTTAAGCTTTGGTACTTGTCTACCAAACTACAATGTATCACATCCCAGAAGACACTGATCTTCATAGTAATTTCTGTAAGCGCCTTAAGTCTCATGGTTTTTTCTTCTTCTTCTTCTTGTTCTTCTTTTCTTCTTGTTACTTTTACAGAAATGGAGCCAATGACACTTGGTTCACCAGTAGGCAGTTCAGCTAGCCCTGTCAGTCCAGGATTTACATCACCATATCTCCCAGAATTTCTTATGGGTGAATCTACTCCTGGCGTAAGTTGGAATGTAAACTAGTTTTTGAGGAGCAGTCATATATTTTCTTCAAAGTATGGAGTAATTTTTTGTATGTTACATGCTGTTAACACATTCTTTTGTGAACTCTTAATTTTCCATTGGGAAATAAAAAATGTTCTCATTTCAAACATATGCAGTTGTCTGTATTAGTTGTTGTGTGTCGCATTTTCTTGTCTTAAAATGGAAGATATTTTTTTTTAAATGGCTGATATAAATTGGTTCTCATTGGGTGTTTGTAAATAAAAGTGAGTTAATTGTCTTGTAGGGTGACTGGCAGTACATTGTGTCTTCATCAGGTTGCATTCATACACAACAATTTTTCAGTTTCATTTTGTATTGACTAAAATTCAGACTTCAGTCTGTAATTGTAGAACATCTATCCAAGAGGAATACCATATCCACTGAATGGATTTACAAGGAAAAGAAGTATGTTTACACAGACAATTTCCATTCTTGTAAAATGCTTTGGAAGTGCAACATACAGGGAAGAAGACAAACGTTCCCATTCTGCGTTTGTATTAGGCATTTGATGCAAAGATTGGATTAAGTTCCTGTTATAATGATTTCTGTGTTGATGTTGCAGTCTGCCAATCCTCAGAATACAGCTGGAACCCCAAGAAAAGTTTCAAAACATGTGTCCTTTGGTTCTTTACCTACAGTGAGAAGCTCTACACCAGATACGACAGAATCTCGCATGTCTAGGTATTTTTTTTTTCTTTCTTTTACTAATTTTTCAAAAACTGGACTGTATTTTGCACATAATTATATTAGTCACATTTTTCTGGTTTGATTTGTGCCATCTCCTTGCAAAACTCTAATGGGTGACATTCTACCTCAGGTTTCTAACCGTAAGTCACATTTTTCATAGAGCCTGGAAAGAACTTATAACTTACATTTCAGTATTTTGAAGCTTTCCATACCTTGCAATCTTGCAGTCAATCACTTATTTTATTCCAACTAAATGCACATAATATGTTAAATACGTTTATTTATCACCAATTACCTCCTACATGTTTCAGTGTTTGTTACACTGTCTTCAGCACACCAAGGTCAAGGAATAACATAATAACAGGATTTATATTTGATTACAGAACAGGGTCCTCTCAAGATCTCTACACAATTATGGACCCAAACACAGCTGGGTACAGTGAACACAAATATTGCCAACATACGTAATAAAAAGCAGGCGCCAACAGATATTAATGTGCTATAATTAAAGATTTTTAAGATACAGATATTAATGTGCTATAATTAAGGATTTTAACTATCATTTTTAAGATTTTTTTAAGATACAGAAGGATGAAATACATATTGTAAACTTTGTGAAAGCACCGTAAATTTAAATAACAGGGTATATTTTACATTTTATAGCACAACCTATGTAACAACACTGAAAAAAAATATATAGTTTTTGAGCAAGTAACTCAATGGTCTCCCTGAAAATGGTGTAACAAACACTGAACGTGTAGGACGTAATTGGTGATAAATATATGTATTTAATGTAATATGTGTTTTTAATTGGAATAAAAGAATTTATTGTCATTTAAGTAATTTCATTCATATAGACACACTGGGGAGAATTAAGAATTAATGACTGTACAGTTTGCTGATATACTTCTGTGCATCCACTGTTATCCACTGTTACAGTGTGGATCTGTGTTGGAAATGTCTGATGGTACTTTCTAATTTGACGTCATGTTGGATTTTTAGCATATTATTTTTGTCACACTTCTTTGAGTGTGCGGCTGCTCACCTTTTACCTAAGGATGGGAACAGATCCAGTTCTTGCACTCTGTGTTTGTTTTCAAGTAAGAGATGACGGACAAAGTCCAGGAATTTAGTAATCCTAAGCAAAATATGTTGTAACAGTCCAATCTAGGACTTGAAGTCCAAATTGGCTTTCATAAGGTGTGTGGCAAAGTAGGTGATTGACATAACCCTCGTTTGTATGCAGATTGTACTAACTTTAATTTGTTTATAAATTTTGTGTTGTGCATTATTCAGAACTGGCTAGCTTTGCAGCATAGCAGTCAACCCTTAACACCATCATGTGTTGTGTACACCCGTTTTTGGTGTAAACAAGAAAGTGGGATGAAGACTAGCCTAATTATCCTCATCTGCCCAAAGTATGGAGGGCACACAAGAGTTTTTCATCACTTGGCACTAACAGAATTCATACAGGAAACCTCTCATCTTTCCGTGACCTCAACAATATAATATTGTGGTCACTGTGACAGCTTAAACAAATTGAAAGTATTATATGTGAGTGCTTGAAAAGTACTGTTTCTATATGCAGGGTAGTCAAGTGCACTGTTCTCAGACCCAGCAGACCCACTGTTGGTATTTAGTGATGGATTAGTAAAATTTGGTTAAAAATGGGAACACAACGTGGGTAGTGACAAACTGTGAAGTGCAAAATTTAGTTCAGGAATTTTAAATTAGACATCATTTCAATTACAGTTATGTTTGAGACCCAAGCTGACCATCACACATGGCAGCTATTAAAATTTGCTTTAAGTTGTTAACATCTACTGGTCATACCAGAAATGGCCTGTAACATATAGGTGTCATACAAATACAAGTGGAAAACACACACACACAAATACTGTCCAGGTGGACTGGAAAGTAAATGTGTAATGTTAAGTGGTTTTGTCTGCTATATTACTAGTGTTCTTGAACCATTTTAAAGCCCGTACACCACCACCATGTAGTGTCAGATTTGAATGTAGGTCCCATTATTTTGCACTCACTTCTGTACTCTGTAAGACATAGCCTTAATGACTGTTTGTGTTTAGAAATTAACAAAGAACAGTGGCAAAGTATCTCACATTTGTTGTTCCAGTTCATATTGTTTTCTCAGTTTTGATTGGTAGACTTTCTCTTTGGCCCCAACTCCACAAAAACAAATCATGTGCAGTAAGATCATGACTTCCTACACGCCATTTTGTTGGTCCTCAATTACCCAGTGCACCAACCAGGAAAGTGTTTGTCCAGCCATACATGAACAGGAGGTGCAAAATGTGGTGTTGCTCCATCCTGCATGAAGTGCAGTTATTCATAATTGTCCCATTGAGAAACAATGGGCAATATGAAACTGTCAAGCATTTGCTTTACTATCATCCTGTTTATATGCAAAATAAACTTAAGGAATCATGGAGTTCAGAGTGTAGTGGTGATTTCTGCTGTCATTTTTTTGTATGTTGAATTTCCTTGAGCTTGTATTTATATAGTTTTGTTACAGTGTAATATTTTCCTTTTGTATATACATATACGGTACACACAGGGGAGCCCAGCTGATGCTAAATACATCACACACGGCATCAGACAAGAGTGGTGGCCCACCAACGAGAGGTCTGTTTGACACCTTAACATCACCAGCTCAGTTTCACACTCCAGCTAGTAATCCTGATTCATCCTTCCAGCATATGTAAGTCTATAACTTCTCCATTACATGCAGGTGCAGGCAAACTGTTGTTGCAACAAAGATCCAGGAATTGTTGGAACTTATTTATTGGAATTAAAGTAATGTGATACAAAACAATAAAATATTACTTCAAACTGGTAAAATAAAGAACCACAACTTTTTTTTTAACTGTCTTCAGTAGACATTGGCCAAGTGAGATAAGAATTACATGCATCTTTTAGACTGCACACAGACATTATTGCACTTCATTGTGCCATTCACAGATACATAGGAACCTCTGTTCTTTCTTCTTCATTTCTTGTATGTGCAACTGAATTACAGGTGCTGTGATAATGCTGTGTTCAACACTTCTGGCAGAATTATACATAAGCTACATCATTATCTGCAGTTGTATAATACTTGTAAAGCCTCCATTTTATCTTTTGTGCAATCTGTCTGCTGATAACACTGCCCAAACTGTGGGACCAAGCTTATTATCCAACTTCAAGTTGATTCTTTTTATTGCCCCCCCCCTCCCCCAATCTTGTTTCCCTTTCTTTCTTTCCTTTAACTTTCCTACCGTTGTTATCAAAATCGTCTTGGTGCAGTCGAATTTTGTGGTTGTGTTCTTCCATAAGACCTACAGGTTTTTATACATGCATTACATGGGTTTGTTAATTTAACCAGTTGGTATAAATTAAGTTTGCTATTTTTTTCTTTGTGTGCAGTTCCCTTCTCATTTAAGCATGATGTCATTAAACTTTTCCTGGAATTTGATATAGCACCGTTACGAAGGACTCTCTATTTAGTATTCTGAAAGGTGTAGAATCAACTCTAGATTACTTCACTTGCCAGTAATTATTATGACAATTATATTCTCTTTTCAGAAATAGCCTGTCAGAGACATCACACTGTGAAGTAGATGACGCTCGCAACACTTGGGTGACTATATTTGGTTTCCCACCTTCTGCTGCATCATTTATACTGTCTCAGTTCTCCCATTATGGCAGTATATTGGAAAAGAGAATGCCAGCTAAAGGAAACTGGATGCATGTACATTACCAAACCAAGCTTGAATGTCGAAAAGCTCTTAGTAACAATGGAAAAGTGTTTGGTGGAACAATCATGATAGGTGTGATGTTATGTAAAGATCAGGTAATCAAAATTATAATTTGGTTATGCATAAGTGTATGAAACTAGTATTTTGTTATTTTGGGCAGCTGGTAATTTTTGTTTCTGACTGGGAGTTAAAGGTTTATGACAGTTTAGTCAGTGTAATGATGGTTGTTCGCAAAGCATCCAAACTGGCTCTGGGTCCCGACCCATCCTCCTATTCAGTGGGTACTGGGGCTCACCCACCAAGGGTAAAGGAGCTTTGGTGTAAAGCTGACCACTCCCCTCCATGTATTGCCAAAGTTAAAAATGAGTGGAGCCATACATCCACTCCCCCATATCATTCATGATGTGTACTGGGACTTCACCCTGACCTTTCAGGTTTACCATGTCACTATATTGTGTGAAACAGCAACTGCCTGTGATTTAGTTTACTGAGGAATATAAGATAAATATTTTATGTTAAGACAAGATTCATATGAAACTCTCAGAAATTCTGTACCAAAATTGTTTTCCAATTTTTCAGTATGAGTACATACTAGTTTATATCTGTACTGGGGTCTGATAAAAAAATGTCAGAACTGAACTTATATCTCAGAGTAAATCACACTGTGCAGGAATGTGGCTGAGATCAACATGCTGCTGCATGTATGGAGTGTTTACCTCTGTTAGCCATTGCTTCAGTTTTTCGTGGTCAGCATTTGAAGACAGTGTGTTTTTGATACCAGTCTTTTTAATACCATCAGAATAGGATTTTATTGGCTTCACTGGGCTATTAAGTACTGAATGAAGAAATGTTTTGTGCTAATTGTGTGTTCCTTCTTCTTTAAACAGGATATTTTAAATGACATTCGAAACAAAGAAAATGTTCCATACCAGAGAATGTCATTTGTGGAGCCTGCTAGTGGCACTTCTTTTGCTAGAGGCACGCCAAACCAATCATCATCTTCACCTGCTTCCTTTATTGGAACACCTAATCAATTTAATACATCCAATTTATCATATTCTGGAACTCCAAACAAGATGCTTGCTAATGTCCGACCACTAGGGCAGGCCTATAGGATGGCACAGGCAGACAGTGAGGTAATGAATGAAGTACAAGTATTTCATTAAATCACATGTTAGCAGACTTGCACACTGCCTTAGTAAATTTAATTGTTCAGTCTGTTCTGCTGGTAAGTGTGTGGTAATCTGTGTCTGCAGTGTTATAAATTTGACCTGTGATTTGAATTGTATCAGATATTGATGTGTTGGGCTAAAACATATAAAAACTGATGAACTATTTCTTTTGTGCATGTAAATTAATTGCCCTTCCTCCTGTTATATTCTGTGATATACAACAGTGATTGTGCTATAAATTAGTAGAAGCTGTGAAAAAGAATATACTTAAATGGTATGACACTGAGAGGAAGTGTATATTTCTACTTTCAGTAAGGAATAATAAGTTAAAGCTGCTGACTGAGTGTGGAATTATTACATGTTCATGTAAATAATCTCTGCACAAATCACATTTCTTTCACAGTGTGTCGCTTCACAAAGTTATTTGATCATTGCTTGTGTTTCTCCACGGTTTTTCCTCTTAAAGCCTTATCCACCATGCAGAGTGGGCAGAGTATGCAGTAGCCTCCCTTGTCAAGCTGTAACCTTGTCCCATTTAATAAAGCTTTGAGCCACGTCATGGCCATACGAGCAGTCTATCAAGGCTAGGGGATATAAGCACCTCAGAGCTTTTCCCAAGCCTAATTAAAGGTAGCACTCCTATCACTGGACTTGCTGCTACCAGGGTAACAAGCAGTTAGCAGGACACTATCTTCAAGTTTCATAAAAATACTGAATGGTTTAAAAAATCAGACAGTAATTAAATGTATCCATGATAAGTGGGTCTCTGTCACTATGGCATGGTGCTTCATCAGGTTGCAGATGGAGGAACAGCCTCCAATATAGAGGGTAGCCGTGAATATATTGAATAAGCAGGCGCAGACAGCCCACAAGGGGTGGTCCTGCAGCTTGGGGGTTGGGCGCAGTGCTAACAACACCTCACGATAAAAACGTATCATGTTACGAATCATTCACACAGAAAGACTTGGACCTGGACTGATACTTTGGTGCGACCTAAGCAATGGAAAAGGGACATGAGATTCAGTACTTGGAATGTTAGGATCCTATATAGGTCAGGTTCCCTTACAGCAGCAGCCAGGAAATTAGCAAGATATAAACCAAATTTAGTGGGTTTGTGGAGGTTAGGTGGGACAGAGGGCATGGTGAGAGCAGGGGATTATAATTTTTTCTATGGCAATCAATAGAACAGGATTTTGTGTACACCACAGAACAGTATCAGCAGTTATGAGAGTAGGGGTTGTTAGCGATAGGATGTCATATATATATTTCTGAGAGGTCGCTGGTGTGATATCATTGTTCTGAATGTGCATGCACCAAGTGAGGAGAAAAGTAATGATTCAAAAGACATTTTTATGAGGAATTAGAGCAGGTGTTTTATCATTTTCCTAAGTACCATATGAACATTTTCTATTAGGAGATTTTAATGTAAAAGTGGGGAGAGAGAATGTTTTCAAACCAACAATTGGAATTGAGTGTCTACATCAGGATAGTAACAGTAATGGTTTTGGACTTGTAAACTTTGCCACATCAAAAAGTCTAGTTGTTAAGAGCACTATGTTCCCACACTGAAACATTCGTAAGTACGCCTGGACCTCTCCTGATGGGAAGACTCACAACCAGATTGACCACATATTGATAGATAGGAGATGGCATTCGAATATACTCGATATACAATCTGTCAGGGGATCTGACTGTGATACTGATCACTGTCTGTTGGTTGCAAAAGTTAGGGAAAGATTGGCAGTGAGTATACAAGCAGCACAAAAGTTAGATGTGGAAAGATTTAATTTCAGGAAGCTAAATGACCTGGAGGTTAGGAAACAGTATCATATTAAGATCAAAAACAGGTTTGCAGCTTTGGAGAGCTTAAGTGATAGCGAGGACATAAACAGGGCTTGGGAGAACATTAAACAGAATATCAAAACCTCTGCTAAAGAGAGTCTAGGTCTGTACAGATTGAAGCAGCATAGACCATGGTTTGATGAAGAATGTTTAGGTCTTTTAGATCAAAGGAAGCAGGCTAAAATCCAGTGGTTACAGGATCCAAATCAAAGCAGTGTAGATAATCTAAATAATGTAATACATGAAGGTAGCAGACATTTCAGGAACAAAATGAATGGATATCTAAAAGTTAAAATTGATGAACTTGTAATAACAGTAAGATAAAAAATATCAGAGACATGTATATGGGCATCAGTGATTTTAAATAGGGTTACCAGCCTAGAACTAATATAGTAAAGGATGAGAAGGGTGTTTTGGTTACAGACTTACACCGTATTTGGCTAGGTGGAGGAAACCTTTCTCTCAGCTGTTCAATGTGCATGGGGTTAGTGAGGTAAGGCAGACAGAAATACACACAGCAGTACCACTAGTGCTTGAGCTGAGTGCCTTTGTGGTTGAGATGGCTATTGATAAGCTAAAATGACACAAATCACCAGGTATTGATCAAATCCCAGCAAAATTGATTAAAGTGGGTGGGTAGAACAATTCGCTCTGAGATTCATAAACTGTTACTAATTCTTTATGGAAAAAGGAGGAATTGCCTTGAGGAGTGGAAGGAGTCGATCATTGTACCTATCTATAAGAATGGTGCTAAAACAGATTGTAGTAATTATAGAGGCATATCATTTTTGCCAACTACATGTAAAATTTTATCCAACATCCTGCTGCCAAGGTTAACTCCATATGCAGAGGAACTTATTGGGATCATCAATGTAGATTTTGACACAATAGGTCAACTACTGATCATACATTCTGCATTCATCATATACTTGAGAAAAAATGAAATACAATGAAGCAGTGCATCAGCTCATTATAGACTTCAAGAAGGCATATGATCCAGTTATGAGGGAGGTCTTGTATAATATTCTCATTGAGTTTGGTATCCCAATAAAACTGGTAAGGCTAACAAAAATGTGTCTGAATGAAACCTGTGGCAGATTTTGTGTAGGCAAGCATTTGTCTGACATGTTTCCTAGTAAGAAGGGTTTGATACAGGGAGATGCTTGATTGCCATTGCTCTTCAACTTTGCTTCAGAGTATGCCATTAAGAGGGTTCAGGTATACCAGGATGGCTTGAAATTAAATGGTACACATCAGCTTGTGATTTATGCTGATGGTGTTAATACATTGGGCAGAAGTGTACATACTATAAAGTAAAATGCAGAAGAGTTAGTAGTTGCTAGTAAGGAGATTCGACTAGAAGTAAATGCTGATAAGACTAAGTACATGGTCACTGTCCTTTAACAGGACACAAACCAGGACTGTTATTGGTCTTCTTACCGGACATAACACCCTGAGAAGACGTCTACATGTAATGGGGCTTAATGATAACCCCACCTGTAGGAAGTGTGGCTCCGAGGAGGAAACCTCGGTGCACATTTTGTGCTAGTGTGAGGCTTTAGCCTCACTCAGGCATACATATTCGGGTTCCTTCTTTTTGGACCCGGAGGACATTAGGGTGCCGGGTGTGGAGGCCATCTGGAACTTTGTTAAAGGAACAGGGCTCCTATAACCTGGTACAGAACAGGGGGCACAGAGGGCCTGTTTTAAGGCCTAGGTGCATCAGGCCCATACAGTGTCCGTACTCCATTTACCATTCTATTCTTCTATTCTAAGTACATGGTCATGTCTCAGGATCGGTATGCAGGACGAAGTCACAGTATAAAGATTGTTAATAGTTCTTTCAAAGAATGGAAGCGTTCAAATATTTGGGAACAGCCTTCACAAATCAAAGTTCTGTTCAGGAAGAAATTAAGAGCAGATTGAAGTCTGGGAATGCATGCTATCATTCGTTGGAGAATCTTTTGTCTTCCAGTTCACTATCCAAAAAAGATTAAGATATTCAGAAATATTATTTTGCCTGTTGTGTATGGGTGTGAAACTTGGTTGCTCATATTCAGGGAGGAATGTAGGCTGAGAGTGTTTGAGTGTAGGATGTTGAGAAGAATATTTAGGCCTTAGAGGTAACAGGGGAGTAGAGAAAACTACAAAATGAGAAGCTTAATGATCTCTACTCCTCACCCACTGTTGTTCAGATGATCAAATCAAGAAGAATGAGACAGGCTGGGCATGTAGCAAGTATAAGGGAGAGGAGAGCCATATACAGGGTTTTGGTGGGGAAACCTGAGGGAAAGAGACCACTTCGAAGAACCAGGTTTAGATGGGATGATAATATTAAGATGGATCTTCCAGAAGTGGGATGTGGAGGCATGGACTAGATCGAGCTGGCTCAGGATAGGGAAAGGTGGCGGGAACTTGTGAATGCGGTAATGAACCTTCGGATTCCCTAAAATGTGGGGAATTTCTGGGCTAGGTGAAAACTGGTTAACTTCTCAAGAAGGAGTACGTAAGTAATTAAATGTATAAAAAATGACCAAACTAATTGGATACAGCTGGTAAGAAGACTAGGAAACACAACAGCATAACAGCCTTAAGGGAAGAGCAGTTTAGGAAGAAGACAGACTGGATATGAAATTGATTTCCCAGTCCATTCCTTTGCTTGCCATACTACTTGTCATTTGTGCATGTGCCACATTTTTAGCACATTCATGAGTGCAACTGTCTACATGTAACATCTTGAAAATCAATGAATGGATTTTCATGATATTTTATATTCACTTGGTTTCAAAGTGGCGAAGCAGCTACTTATATTTCTGTGATAATGTTTGTCGTGTGTGTATGTGTCGTTGGGTGAGTGGGTGGGTGGGGTTGTAGGTAGGTGCATGCTGTGGGGCCCACCCAACCTCCTATCCAGTGGGTGCCAGGGGCTCTTCAACCAGGAGGGTAAAATGGTTGGCATACGAAGCTGTTTGTACACTTGGTGCTGAGTTTAAGAACATTTGGCACTGTACAAGGTGATTCAGGAGGAAAGATCAATATTTTGGGAAGTGACAGAATCGATCATTTGGGAGGGGGTGTAATGCTGGTATGAATGTGTCTAGTTCTGGGTGATTACTGAGATAGAGCTATCTGAATCTACAGAAAAGCACTGTGAGTGGTAATAAAGAAAGAGAAATTACTTGCATATAATTTAATTTTAGTTTAATGTTTAAAGTACAGATTTCTTACACGGAAATGACAAATTTGTTACAGTTCACAATAAGTGTTTGAAAATCCCACCATCAACCTCAGTGTACTTTGCAACTCAGGCAAACAACATGTGGTATTCACTCATGAGTTGCAAAGTGCACTGAGGTTGATGGTGGGATTTTTGAACATTTATTGTAAATGTGAACAAATTTGTCATTTTCACATTACAATAGAGCTGAAGTAAAATTAACAGTAAATAATTTATCTTTCTCTGTTACCAATGACAATGCTTTTGTAGCTATAGATTCAAACAGCTGTATCTCAGTAACCATTTAGAATTAGACACATGTTCATATGAACTTTTTTTTTCTCACTGACCTCCAAAAATACTGACTCTTCCTCCTGAATCACCCTGTTTGTCTGTTGCTCTGTCTTCATGGTGTGGTATAGAATTAAATACTGGGACAGTTTTATCTTGTTCTGTGTACATTACAGCAGTTGGCTGTATAAGACAGGTACAGCATATACAGCTGTTCTAGAAAGCCATTGGCTGATATATTAATGTATAGTGTACCTGTGAATGGCACATACTAATTGCAAGTTTTGTTATAACAATAGTGCTTACGCTTTAAGTTAAATTATTCTGCTGCACTTATTTGTATTCATTTTCAGGTGTTTGCACAAACAAATATACCCCAAAGGAGTACTAGCATGGTTTCTAAAGCAATGGAGTATGTTTTTGGTTGGTGACATGCTACACGAAGTAATATCCTTTCTATTAGCTTTATTGGACTGAATACCTTTGCTGGAATTACACTGCTGTTTGGACTTTGCTGTACATCATACTACTGTCTGTTAATATTTCATGTTTTTTTGAGTAATTGTTTGACTTATTCAACTTAATGATGCTCTTAATGAGTGGGATGATTGTTTTCATGTAGATGACTGTATACTTCATGAACAAATGTATGGAACATTATTTTCAAAAAAGTTTGCCTGAAAATGCAAGTGTTTATTATGAGAAAATTCCTTACCTTCCCAACTATCATTGTGGTAATGCTGTAGACTTTTGTTGGGGAAGTACTGTATTGAGAGACCCCGAATATTTCAGTTGACATCAAAAGAGCATATTTTAGTTGGACTGAATCAATAACGATTTGAATTATGGTACTGCTGTTATTATTGATGAAGACTGCATGTAAGATTTGTGTATAATCTTTGAAGCATACCTTGATTACTGCTGGATTCCAGCTGTAATGAATTCTTGTTACTATACAAGGGTTCTCACCATCACAAAAGCGTGACGGACTCAGTCCCGTTCGTGGACGATTAATTTTCTGAAGACCCATTTCATCATTCTCTGTAGTATTGAACATTTTAATATTAACTGCACTTTTAATTAGTATTTTTAGCAGGCATAATTTTTGGGGTGAATAAATGCAATAAGGGAATGTATCGTGCTTGTCGGATGATGGTATGACCATACTGAAATCTGTAGTGAATAAGTGTGCAAGGGTGCTCTTGTACATTACTGAAATATATAGTGATGTCAGAATAACCATTTTTGTGGCATTTCAGTAAAGGTAAGGGTCACTCCATGACACGTCTGTGCAGGCATAGAGGGGAGGCGGAGTTATACCTCCAACCCATTCACAACCACGACACTAGAAGGGGTTGGTTAAAAAGACAAGGACATGCACATTTTAACCTAGGTCTTAATATAATGAGACTAGTACAGTATATTCAATTAATGTTTATTGAACCTTGTTTAGAAATATACACTGTGCAGCAGAAATCCAGCATTTAGAACTAAGTCCCAGACTGTAAGTGACAAGCATAAAGCTGCTGTTATAATTTTAATCATAACTTTCATTTATTTGTCCATGTGTGGCTTTTCTCTGCCTAACATTACAGTTACATATGCCAGATAAATCTCCCTAATTTTAAGAAAAACATGGATTAAATTACATCAGTTTCCTCAGACACATGACCATGGTCTGCAGCAAGTGTAGATGAAGACCTCAACATTTGTAATTACTTGTAGCTGAGTGGACAAGGCAGCAGACTGATATTCCTTGGGGCATCAAGCAGATGGCTCAGATTTTGGTAGAACTAGACATCTTTTTCCCTTCACTGCTACATTTATGACGACACTGGGGACCACTCAGCCATCTTTTAATTCGTACAAGGCACAGAGTCCTTAAAACTGACCACCACTTGCCTCTGAATTGCTAAAATTGTGCAGCTGTGCATCAAGCTTCTTGTGTGCCTTTGCAGTGGTGCACAAAGATGAAAACTGGCTTTCAGATGCCAGGCTGTGAAATATGTAGGAATTAACTTGCCCCATTCCTCCATAAAAGCCTTTGTGTGTATTGCCTAAGCAAAGTGGTAATTGTACAATTATCATTGCTAGTTTGTTGTAAGATTTCATTGGGTTTTATTCATGTCTGGGTCCTCATTCTAAGTGTCTTAGTCTGTAAAATCCTCTTGAATTTACTGTGTTGTAGAACCTGTTTTCAACATGTTGGAAGGTTATAAACTACTTAAATATGCATAACATAGGAGACCTAACAGATTTTTGTGAGGATATACGACATCGTACATGGTGAGAACAGAAAGGCACTGTTCATACGTAAGTATTTTTTCTTATTAAATACATGCCCACATTAAACTGGAGCAATAATATGGTTGTGGAATGGGTCACATATGAATAGACTAAAAGCAGCATAGATTAAATTTTTAAGAGGTATAGAAGGAAAAGCCTGGTAAGTGGGTACCTGGGCTTCTTTCACTGGGATTGAAGGCACTGGGGCTTCTGACCGTTCACTTATTTACTGCCTGTATATCCCTTCATGGCACATCTAGAGACAACTTTACCTGTATATAAGGAAAGACTAGAAAGAACAGAATAATAGTAATAATAATAAAATTATTTAAAGACAGGTTAACAAGCAACAGTTCAGATGTTATGGACATGTTTTAAGAATGAACACTAGATCCCAAAGCGTTTGAATATTAAACTAAAAAGTAAATGCCCTAAGACAAAGACAGTTCAAAAAGGGAAGAGTTGGTTAGGAAATTAGTCATACAGAAGGAAGAAGGTTTGTGGGAAGAACTTAGGAGGAGGAGGCAGAAGGGCAGACTTGGGAAGATAAAAAGTGATAGAAGGGCTTGGTTCCAAGCATTCATATAAAGTGGAAAAGTCTGTGGAGGAGGAAGTAGGAAATACCATTTGGTACAATTCGGATGACCTCTTTAGACACTGAGAAATTGTGAATAAAAACTAGATGGATGAACCTGCAATAATGAATGATAATTCCATTGTTTCCAATACCAACATTAGTTATTTAAATTATATCAGTGTGCAGTATACTAGATGATCTGTGGTATGCAGCATATATATTGAGTTCCTTCAGTTAATAAAAATGTTAATTATGTGCTGATACATTAAAGTTTAAACAAATATTTTAAAAAGCAAAATAATCTAGAATCCAAACATGAGAAACTGTGGGTTCATAAGGCACACCTCTGAAGCTATGTGCAGTGCAGTACAGAATACATCCCATTTTACCAAAACTAATGTATTGCAGTTAATACATGTTTTTATACACAGTACATATGCTACATGGAATGCATGTATGAGTTCAGAATAAAAACAATGTGCCAAAACTACCAATTTCCATTTAACTTCATGCAGCTACATGAATATGATAAACTTACCTGTAATATTGTCTAGGTATCTGATACACAAAAGAACTGCTTTTCTTTCTACCAAGGAGGTTAAATGTCTGGGTATCATGTGTTTGTGCTTTGTAATCAGTTCGTCTCAAAGGTGCTTATTACTAGCATCTTACACACTTATCAACAAGTAATTACAATTATTGTGATTACATTACTTTACATTCTTCTGTTGCCAAGTCTTTCAGAGGTATTTTTAAAGGCACCTTTATTTTACCATTCATTAACACCTGACTTTGGGAAGAGATAACCTCAGGATATAGATAATACCAATCAGCTGCAGGTTAGCATGCTCCTGGTTGATTGATTCAACACAGTCTGTCAAAACTGTTTTTATTTTCTTATTAATTTTGCTGCCATGTCACTAACTTAATGCACAAATGCTATTTGAAGTTCATTTATTTCTCTAGTCAAAAGGTCATATTCACATAACTATAGGCTATTATTACAATTACATATTAATTGAAAATGTGCGAATTTTTAAACTCAAACTATAACTTTGCATATATTTTGTTTCAAATTACAGAACAAAATTTTAGCACTGGTTATGATCCACTGTGTGTGAAGACATTGCAAACTACTGTCACTAGAGAGCAACAAGAAGTCCTAAGGAAGGTCATTTCAGATATTGGAAGCCACTCCCTTCTAAAGTACATGTCACACTGAATGTAATATAAAATATTCTGTAGGTTTCTGCAGTTCTCTTATCCAGCAAATACAGCTGAAGATTTTCTTACTTTTGATAACCAAATTCAAGTGTCAGGCTTGAATGGATGATACGATGTGAAAATACAAACTGTCTGGGATTGACTAAAGAACCTACTCTTCCATCAGGAAAATTTTTCAAGGGCCTCAATTTGTGCTGTAATGTGAAGTCACACACCAAACTCACACAGTGTACAGTTTTATACAGAAGTGTTTGAAGAGCCTCTAATGTGATTTGCTTATAAATGCCAGTAGCATGATGCAAAGTAAAATGGTTGTCCAAATATGATAATTTATTTTAACCCATTTAATGCGCTACCTCACATATTCACGCACATTTATTACTTTTTTCCACACTTCTATCACCCTGCCCACACAGAAAGGCTTCTAGTCAGAGGAAAAAAACAGTTTTGTGCAATACCAAAACATCAGTTTCTGGGGACAAATTTCCAAAGAAACTTCAGCAACACCACTA
>JGI20166J26741_10844447_pt1 | contig 29475 bp, 26 predicted proteins | sample TergutCu122P5_FD_26741 | JGI IMG/M metagenome (IMG submission 26741)
CGGCGCTGAAAAAAACATTGACTGGCAATTTACGACGATAAACGCCCGCGACAAATTGAAGCGACTATATCCTAAGATATAACTTTGTCAAGGTACTAGGGGCCGGCGGCGCTTTGCAGGGCGCTTATCCAACCTTTGATATTACGGCTTTCCGGCTCCGGCGCGCAAGGCGGGGCTCTGCTACGCCGCCTTGCGTCCCCGTGTACTGATCGCAAAGAGGCCGCTCCGCTGCGCGGCGCGGGCTTCACATGCCCGGCTCCGGCGTGCCTGAGCCCGCCAGAGGCGAGTGCTCGGCAGAGGAAGGCGCGAGCCGGACAACCCGGCTTTTCGCGCCGCCGCCTCGGGCTTGTGAGCCGGATGTGCGTGTTGGCGGGCATGGCGCGGCCGCAGACGGCATAGGCGCCATTTCAACTTATCTCAGCCAATAATATACCGCTTGACTACATAAATATTCGCCGCTGTAAGTACAACAATTCTTGACATTGCAGCATAAATCCTATAATCACTTATAAGCGTTATGCAGCGCTTCTATTAAAAAGGTCCGATGAAAAGGTACAATCAAAAGATCCAATCAAAAGGTCCAAATCCGTCATAATTTATGGAGACGGCATACAGCATACAATTGGCGATCGTGTAGGGGCGGAGCTTGCATTCGCCCGTCTCCGGGCTGATGGGCGGACACAAGGTCCGCCCCTACGAGGGCGCGGCGTTTATTAGGTCTGCCTCGCGGGGGGACGCGGGTGTTTGGGTCAGCGCGGGCTGAAGCGGTCCCCGATTTTCACGCCGTGGCCGCGGGTGTACGCGTCGGCGGGCATGGCGCGGCCTCCGCCGGGCTGCACCTCCGTCAGCAGCACGCGGCCGCCCCGGGCCTGCACGGAGACCCCGGCCTTTGATATGTCCGCGATACGCCCGAAGGCGTTTTCATCGATGCCGGCGTCCCCGGCGGAGCCGCTTTGGCCGCGCGGGTCCGGAATCATGGCGGGGGCAAGCGCGGAGGCGGCGGGCGGCGGGACAGAGGCCGGGAGCGGCACGGCGGCGGGAGGTATCGGGAGGGCGGCGGAGCGTATCGTGAGCCGCTCGCCGTTAATAAATGCGAAACACAGCGGCCAGGGGTTCATCGCGCGGACGAGGTTGACGATTTCGGCCGGCGTCCCGTCAAAACTCAGCCGCCCCCTCTCCTTCGTGATGGCGGGGGCGTACGTGAAATCCGCGCCCTGCCTTATATACACAGCGCGCCCGGCCTCTATGTCGCCGAGCGCCACGAGTATCGCCTCCGCGCCCAGCGCCGACAGCTTGGCCGTAAGCGTCCCGGCCGTGTCGGCGGGGTCTATCGGGATTTCGCGCCGCAGGACTATATCGCCGGTGTCGAGCCCCTCGTCCATGCGCATGACGGTGACGCCGGTCGCGGCCTCGCCGTCGATTATGGCCTGCTGAACGGGCGAGGCCCCGCGGTACTTGGGCAGCAAGGAGGCGTGGATATTGAAGCAGCCGTATCTGGGCAGCTCCAGCGCGCGCTTCGGGAAGATGAGGCCGAAGGCCGCGACGACAAAGACGTCCGCGCCGGCGCGCTCCAGGGCCTTGCAAAAATCGGCGTCGGAGCATCTGAGCGGCTGCAGCACCGGTATCCCCAGGCCGGAGGCGAACTCCTTTACAGGGGGGCTCTGGATTTTTTTGCCGCGGCCGGCGGGCTTATCCGGGCGGCAGGCCACGGCCAGGACATCGTGGCGCGCGGCCAGCGCGGCCAGCGGGGGCACGGCGAATTCGGGCGTGCCCATGAAAACTATTTTCATACGCGGAATTCCTTTCGCGGCTAAGTCGGCGCACTGGATCGCTTCGCGCGTTGACGATCAGGCGGTCTTTGGGCTATTTACGCTCGCAATGACGGGTTGCGGCGCGCTCCCGTTATCCGTCACTCTGTAGGGGCGTACCACCCTGTCCGCCCGCCGAATTAAAAGCGCCCATAATTACAAGACCCGTTCCAAAACCTGTAAGGGCAGAGCTTGTCTCTGCCCCGGACAGTGGCAAACACAAGCTCTGCCCCTACAATAAATCTGGGTTTCAGAACACATCTACAGCTTCGCGGACGCGCGGTCATACTGTTTCTTGGTAAAGGCAGACATAAATCAGCTATCCTCCATTGGCGCGCGCAGACCTGCGAATAGAAGATTTCGCTATTTCTGCGCGCATTCCGGATGTACGTTGCTTTATGTCAATGATAAAAAAGAAACAGTATCAGCCATCCCATCCGCCTTTCAGGCGGCACCAAGTCTTCCGGCTTTAGCCGGTTGTAGTTTAAGCGAACAATCGAACTCACGTTTTTACGCGTAACGGATAAACAGGAGTGTGCGCAATCCGCCATTGCGAGCGCCCATAACCTGAAAACGCCTGACCGTCAGCGCGCGAAGCAATCCGGTGGCCGGACTGACGTCGATGCCGGCCGTTTTATTCAAAATAATCAGCTCTCCCGGTGATGCGCTCCGGTTTTTGCGGTTCCATCGCCGGGTAACCGAGCGCTATGGCGTACCGCACCTTGTAGCCCGCCGGTATTTTTAGCCGCGAGCAGTATTCGCCGGCATCGGGCGCGGAAAACATGAGCGCCGCCATACCGATAATGCATGAGGAAATGCCCAGGGACTGGGCGGCCAGGCAGATGTTCTCCGCGGCGAGAGCGCAGTTCGCGTCGGCGTAACCGTCGCCGCCGTCGCCCGCGACGATCACGACGGTGGGCGCGCCGTAAAACACGCTGAAATCCTCGTCGCCGTTATAGCGTTCAAGCATGCGCTCGCGAAACGCGGGCGAAAGCGCCGCTTTGGTCTTGGCGTTGAGCTCGTCTATGAGATCCCGGTTTCGCACCACGGAGAAGTGCCAATTCTGCGTGTTCATGGCGCTCGGCGCGTGCAGGCCGCAATCGACGGCGGTCTCGATGTCCGCGCGGCTTATTTGTTCCGGTTTGAACCGCCTTACACTCCTGCGCTCCAGGATCGTTTTGATCGTTTCGTTCATCCTATACGCCTCTATCTTTATACTTTTACATAGCGTCTGAAAGTTTATTGAACTCGCCGATGAGTTTATCCAGTTCCCCGCCCATTTTATGCAGCCTGCCCCAATAATCGTCGTAGTCATACCATTGGGCGTTGAGGTCCGCCGCGCTGTAGCCCTGCTGCTCGACCCATGTGTAGTATTTGAGGTTGTGTATACGCTTTTTGGCGGCGTATGTGAGCTCTTCCATGGCGTCGGTCCGCACGCCCAGCGCGTGCCTGCCGAGGTCAAAGGCGGCGTCGGCCTCGCCGTAAGCGCGGCCCCTGGCGGCCTCCATCTCCTTCAAGCGCGATTGATACATCTCCGCGGAATCGGTCAGGACGGTCATCACGATGTCATTCTCCGTCAGCTCGTAATATTTGGCGAATTTTACGCAGCACAGAATGTTGGCCGCGCCGGAGATGCCGATCCAGGGCAGCTTGCCGGCGGTCTCTTCGGAGACACCGCGCTCCCTGAGGAATTTTAAGCCGGCGGCCTCGTTGACGAGGCGGAAGAAGCCCAGGGCGTCCCTGTCGTCTACGGCGATGACCATATCGGTGTTTTTTACGTTGTGGATCCAGGGGACGTGCTTGTCGCCGATGCCCTCGATGCTGTGATCGCCGAAGCCGTTGTTGAGCAGGGTAGGGCACTGGAGCGCCTCGCCGGCCGCGATTTTGGCGTGCGGAAACTGCTCCTTTATATAATCGCCGGAGCCCAACGTGCCGCCGGAGCCGCTTGTGAGGCAAACCCCCGCGAATCTGTCGCCGGCCTTCGCCTCCGCCATAAAGACGTCGCGCATGGCGCCGCCCGTCACCTCATAATGCCAGAGATGGTTGCCCAGTTCCCCGAATTGGTTCAGGATGACGGCGTTATCGCGCGTGTTCCTGAGCTCCCAGGTTTTGTCATAGATCTCCTTGACATTGCTCTCGCCGCCGGGGGTGACGATGATCTCGCCCGCTATCCCGGAAAGCCATTCGAAGCGCTCCCGGCTCATATTCTCCGGGAGTATGGCGACGGACTTGCAGCCCAGCAGGGCGGAATTGTACGCGCCGCCCCGGCAGTAATTGCCGGTGGAGGGCCAGACGGCCTCGTGATAGGCCGGGTCGAACTGTCCCGTGACGAGCCTGGGGACCAGGCACGCGAAGCTGGCGCCGACTTTATGACACCCGACGGGGAAGAATTTCCCGGCCATGGCGAATATGCGCGCCTTTACGCCGGAGAGTTCCGGCGGGATCTCGATATAATTGGGCAAGGCGTTATACAGGCCGCCCCGCTCTATGGGCTGGTTCTTCCAGGTTATGCGGAAGAGGTTTACGGGGTCTACGTCCCAGAGGCCCGTCTGTCTGAGCTTGTCCTTGATCCCATCCGGTATCGAGTCCGGGTCTTTCATCTGGGAGAGCGTCGGTATCACCAGATTGCGCTCCCTGGCGCGCCGCGCCGTTTTTTCGAGCTGTTCCCTGTTTACGCTCAGGTTTATCAGTTCCCTGTCTTTTGCTTCTTTCATTGGAGCTTCTTTAATTGGAACTTCTTTCATTGGCGCTTCTCCTTTGCGTTATTGTTTACGTAGCTAATAAGCTCGTCCATATCGGGTTTGATTGTTTCGGGCGGTTTTACGGCCTTTTGAGCGGATTTTACGTCTTTCAGGCCGTTTCCGGAGACGATGAACGCGACGGACAGGTCTTTTTCCAGTTCTCCACGCCGCGCCAGCTTTAAAAGCCCCGCGAAGGCCGCCACGCCCGCCGGCTCGCCGAACACGCCGGTGTGGCGCGCCAGCACCGTCATGGCCTCCAGTATCTCGGCGTCGGAGACGTCCACGGCGAGGCCGCCGCTGTTGGTCAGGGCGTTCAGCGCCTTATAGCCGTTTCTGGGTATGCCGACGGATATGCTGTCCGCGACGGTCTGGGGCCTGATATAGTCAAAGCCGCGCTTGCCGGCCCGAAACGCCCTGTTGACGGGGTTGGAACGCTCCGCCTGGACGGATATCATCCGCGGGAGCCTGTCCGTCAGGCCCAGCTCATAAAACTCCGTGAAGCCCTTCCAGACGCCGGAGATGGAGCACCCGTCGCCCACGGACATGGCGCATACGTCCGGCGCGTGAAAACCGAGCTGCTCGCAGATCTCAAAGGCGGCCGTCTTTTTGCCCTCGCAGAGATACGGGTTGATGGCGCAGCTCCGGTTATACCAGCCGAAGTGTTCGGCCGCCTCAAGGCAAAAGTCAAAGGCCGCGTCATAATCCCCGTCCACCAGTATGACCTCGCTGCCGAAGACCAGGAGCTGCGCCAATTTGCCCTCCGGTATGGCCTTGGGCACAAAGATATAATTCTTTATGCCCATGCACGCGGCGAAGCCCGAGAGGGAGGAGGCGGCGTTGCCCGTCGAGGCGGCGCACATCACGTTTTTTCCCAGTTCCACGGCCTTTGCCACGCCTATGGCCGAGGCCCTGTCCTTGAACGAGGCGGTGGGGTTCCTGCCGTCGTCCTTCAGGTATACGTCCCTTACGCCCAGCAGCTCCTCAAGGCGGCGCGATTTATACAGGGGCGTCCAGCCGACCTGGAGCGGCGCCGCGCCCCTTTTTGTCTCCAGGGGGAGGATGGGGAAGTACCGCCAGAGCGAGCGGTCATCGTTGTTTTCCAGGTATTCCCGCGTGAGTTCCTTTTTTACGCGCTCAAGCTCAAATACGACATCCAGCGTGCCCTCCGCACCGCAGGCTGCGCAATGGTACATGACGTCCTCGCCGTAAACCGCGCCGCATTTTGAGCATTGCAGGCGTTTTATTTTATCCATCGCTCATCACCGAAAACAGTATACCATGCGCGGAAAATAAATGCAAAAAATAATTTAGCGCGAGTTGGGCGAGTGAGTTGGGCGAGTGAGTTCGACGCGCTGGATTGCTTCGCGCATTGACGTTCAGGCGGTCTTCAGGCTATGGCGCTCGCAATGACGGTTTGCGGCGCGCCTCGGTTTATCCGCAATGTGCGAATGCTGCCGTGCGTTTGTTCCTTAAAACGCACGGATACATTAGATGTGTTCCGGAACCCCGATTTATTGTAGGGGCAAACCTTGTGTTTGCCCCTGTAGGGGCAGAGACAAGCTCTGCCCCTACAGGTTTCGGAACGGGTCTATTATAATCAAAAGTCCGGCGCGCCTCACCCGCCGAACTCATATTATAACGTGCGTTCGACAGATTTTCTTTGGCGGAATTCAGCAAAGCCGAGCTTTCATATTACGTAGGGGCGGACGACCCTGTCCACCCGCTGAATTAAAAGCGCCCTGCAATTACAGATAATTACAGCTTTGCGGGCGCGGTCAGCCATTTAGCCCGCCTTTCAGGCGGAACCAAGTCTTCCGGCTTTAGCCGGTTGTAGTGCAAGCGGGCAATCGAACCACGTTATTATATGCAAGCCCCGCGTCATTCGCAGTTGACGATGATCTTCTCCGTCTCCACGTCCACCAGGATGATGTCGTCGCCTATCTTCTTGATGTCGCACCAGGGCACCTTATACTCCTGATCGTGCCCGAACACGCCGAACATTCGCGCCTGTCCCGGGATTATTATGGCGCATATCTTGCCGTCTTCGGCATCCAGCTCGATATCATAGATATATCCGAGGCGGCAGCCGTCGCGGATATTGATGACCTCTTTCTGGCGCATATCGCAAATTCTCAGCATATTATCATTTCCCTTAAAAATTCATGTACATATATTTTAATCGCCGATCTTCTGGTGCAGGACTTCCAGGGCCTTTTGGAGCTGGACGTCCTCATCCGGGGACAGCGACAGGAAATTGTCGCTCAGGCTCTGGGGCATATCGACGACATAATCCGGCGTGATGCCCGTGCCGTTTATACAGACGCCGCTGGGCGTATAATACTTGGCGATGGTGACCTTGACGGCGCTTCCGTCCGAGAGGGGATAGAGGGTCTGGACGAGCCCCTTGCCGAAGGTCTTTGTGCCGACCAGCTCGCCGACCTTCATGTCCTTAACCGCGCCGGAGAGCACCTCGGAGGCGCTGGCGCTGTTGCCGTTTACCAGCAGGACCAGCGGTATCTCGATGTGCTTATCGTCCGAATACGTGTAATTCCTGTTGCCGTTCTTATCTTCCGTGTACACGATGAAGCCCTTGGGAACCAGCAGATCGGCGATATCCGTCACGGTCTTCAAAAGCCCGCCGGGATTGTTGCGCAGGTCTATGGCGAGCGCCTTGACCCCGAGGCTGTTGAGATCGTCATAGGCTTCGACAAACTGATCGTATGTCACCTTGTCGAAACTGGTTATGTCTATATAACCGATCTCGCCGTCCAGCACCTTGTGCGAGACCGTGGGGATGACCACGTTCTCCCGCGTCACGTTGACGTCGAAGGTGGTGTTTGTGCTGTCGCGGTATATGGTGAGGCCCACCGACGTTCCGGGCTTGCCCTTTATCATGGCCACGGCGTTCTGATAATCGTCCCCGTAGACGTCCACGCCGTTGATCTTGATTATCTTGTCGTTGTCCCTGATCCCGGCGTTGGCCGCGGGGGACCCGGCGTAGCACGTGACGATCTTGATCTTGTTGTCGTTGACGTCCTGGCCGACGACGCAGCCGACGCCCGCGTACTGCCCCTCCGTCTGCTGGGCGAATGAGGCGTATGTAGCGGCGTCCATATAGGATGTGTATCTGTCGCCGACGCCGGCCACATAGCCCGAATACATCGTGTCCAGCATTTTCTGGCTGTCGAGCCGGCCGACATAGTTATTGCTCAGTATAGCCGCGATTTCCCTGATTTTGGTCTGCGGATCGGGCGTTTTACGGTTTACAAATCTGATTACGTCCGTCGCGGTAAACGCGACGGTCACCGCCAAAACGACCCCTAGGATCAAACCGCTGAAAAATGTCTTTTTATCGTTCAATCAGTTCACGCTCCCAAAACGCAGCCGCTCAAAACGGCTCTTAGTCACTGCCTTTTATCATTGTATTAACGCGGGAAATTATATATTACTTCATTTTCTGAGCGATTTTCTGAGCGATAAGCCGCTATCTGATTATAACATAAAAACAATGAGCGGACAACGGCGCGGGCGCCGCGTCCGTCAAATCACACGGCAGAAAAAACCGGCCGCTCCTCACGGCGTAAGCGGCCGGTTTCTTTGTCGGCGTTGTCTTTGCCGATCACAGCTCGATAATTTCGGCGGGGGACATGCCCTGTGAATAATCGTTGTAATAGGCGGTCTCGCCGACCAATTTGTAATAGGCCATGGGCTGCATTACGCCGCTGGTCATGTAGTCCTTGAACTCCGGGTGCCTTTCAAACAGCACCTTATTGTACGCGTCGATCTCCGCCTGCGTGGGCGCCGTGACCGCGCCGTCCACGGTGACGAAGACGGGCATATTGTACACCGACGCGCTGACGCGGCTGTTCTGCCTGAGGTTATTGGCCTTGATGGAATCCGGGTCGGTCGCGAAGAACATGCATCCGTCCAGCATAACGTATTCCATGATGGAGCAGCGGGGCTTGTCCCCCGCGGAAGTCGCCAGGGACACCACCATATTTTGTTCGAGAAAATCGGTCACTTTGGACATCGATGATACCTCCGTATTCTAATGGTTTTCGGTACCAGTATATCCCAGTTTTTGTAGGGCGTCAACAAATATTTGCAATATTTGCCGCATAACACGCCCGCCGGATCTGTTTGGCCGATTACGGCCGGTTCACGACCCCGGTGAACAGGATCTGGTTGCCGCCGTCGGTCGTGTGCATGTACAGCACGAATACAAACGGTCTGTTGCAAATCATGATAAAATCCTCTTTCGGGGGAGGCGGGGCACCAGGCCCATTTTGAATAATAGTCATAGCGGCGGCGGTAGCGCCCTTTTCATCGACTTTTATTACCGCTCTTTGCGTAACGTCCGAAACCAACATGGGTGTATCCTCTTCGATCAGACCGGTGAGGGGCCTGGACGATATATCAAACAGCGGAACGCCCAGCGCCGAGAGCGCTTCCTTTAATCCCCTGACGTTGCTCTTAAATGTAAAGCGCGGCAGCAGCAGCGTACCATCTTTTTTGACGGAGCCCGCCTGTATCCGATTGAAATACTCGCTCGTCATGGCGGAGAGCAGGTCAGTTGCGCCGCCGGACTTCGGCAGGATTATATACAGCCCGCCGCCGGACTTGAACGTGAGCGGAACGGCCTGGACCCTGTCATCCTCGTAATAGGTCTGGCCGTCGCCCTTGCGCAGCATAAAATAGGCGTTTTCATCGCCATCCGGCGCATGGAATACGTCTTCCCGCGTATCGTCGGTGTGAAACTCGTCCTTCCAGCCGTCATAAAAATAGACCGCGTTGACGATGGCGGCGGTATACGGGTCAAATTTCTCCACCGCGTTTTCGACCAGGCCGTTTGTCTGCCGGCTGGCCCAGCGGTTCACGGCGTCCACGGCGTCCTTTGAGTCAAAATCCACGTTCATGGCGCTGCCACGGTAATAATCCATGTAGGTCTGCGCGAAATCCTTCCGGAGCGTCACGTCCTTGTCCACAAAGACCGCGTTGACGATCCTGAGCGGGCTGCCGTGTACATTGATTATGTCATAGAGCATCCGCGAGGCCGCGTCATTGACGTCCGCCGCGCTGAAACCGCCGGCCCCGAGCGCCCCCAGCAGGGTGTCCTTATATTTGGCGTCCGCGGCGTTTGCGAGCGCGGCGAGCGGCATCCAGACGGAATACGGGGAGCAGACAAAATTGTCGTTCTTGTCGGCGCTTTTCACAAGCCCCGCGCTCAGCCTGAAGGCGAAATCGTTCGCCCCGCCCGCGACGCCCGCCGCCGCCCTGTCCCTGACGCCGCCGGGGGATTTCAGCGCCGCCGCGCTGACCGCCGGTATTTTGAGCGGGCCGCCGCCCGCGCAGCCCGCCAGCAGCGCGGCCGCGCACGTCAGAGCCGCCGGCAGGGACAGAGCCTTGAGTTTTCCCATGGTATCGCCTCCTGCTTAATATATTAGCATAAACAGGCAGGCATGGCCATATAAATAATAAAAATATGCGAGGGGCTGGCGAGATGGCTGATGAGCGTAGGGCGGGCAGGCATTCTGTCACGATAAACCAGAAGCAGAGCATGAACATAACGGGCGTCGTGGACGTGATCTCGTTTGACGAGGATGCCGTAGTCTGCGATACGGAAGCCGGCGTGATGGTCATCAACGGCGCCGCGCTCCACGTGAGCAGGCTGAACCTGGAATCCGGGGACCTGGATCTGGACGGGGAGATCTTCGCGCTGAGCTATGAGGACCGCGGCGGTTATGAAAAAGGCAAGGGTTCGCTCTTAAAGCGGATTTTTAAATAACAAATACGGACGCGGGTGGGGCCAGTGATTCTCTCGGCAATGGGGCAGACGCGGCTTTTTTTGCTGACCGTTCTTGTGGGGTTTGTGATCGGCTTTATATTCGACATTTTTCGCGCGCTGCGGATGGAGTTCAAGCATCCGTGGCTCCTGATACAGGTGGAGGACGTCGCGTTCTGGTCGCTGTCGTCTTTTGTCATGTGCGTGTTCCTGCTGACCGCCAACCACGGGGACCTGCGCGTATTCCTGCTCGTCGGCGCGGGCCTCGGGGCGGTTTTATACTTTTCGGCGCTGAGCCCGCTGATCGTCCGGGCGCTATGCTTCATCGCCGAGGTCATCAAGGAGACCGTATCGCTCATGCTCAATATGCTGCTGACGCCGATCGTGCTGGCTATAGAGCTGATCTCCGCCCCGGCCTTTTTCATTGCGGAGGCGTGCCAGCGTTTCTTCGAATGGCTCATGCTCAAACATGTTTTTGACAAAGTTGTCTTAAATTTTTTTAAAAAGCTCTTGAAAAATATCAACATTTGTGAGAAAATAGATGCCAACTCAGATGGCGCGGAAAGCGGGCCGGCCCTGCCGGAAAAACCCGCTCCGGCCCGTAAAAATTTCAGGAAAAATTTCAGGAAAGATTTTAGAAAAAATGCTGCATCGGGGCGTGTACATACGGATGAAGGATTATCGGGCGGAAGACCGGACGGGCGGCCAGGCCAAAAACCGGGACTTACACTGGAACGAAGAACGGAGCGCGGCCCAGGCCGAATATCGGGCGATAAACCCGGCGGCCGGCGGGGCCGGGCCGCGGCCGCGCCAAAAAAACCGGCTGGGCGCGCGGGTTAAGCTTTACATGCTGTTTTGGGCCCTGCTGCTGGTCTTTTTCACCTTCGCGCTGAGCGCTCAGTTTGTCAGCTACAGATCGGCCGTCGATCAGCGCGCGTCTGTCGAGGGCCAGATCAAAGACGCCAATCAAAGGACGGAGGAGCTCAAGGGCGAGCTCACGTACTCAAACAGCGACGCCTTTGTGGAGAAGGTGGCGCGGCAGCAGTTGGGGCTCGTGCTGCCCGGCGAGCTGATCTTCCACAACATCGCGGACGACGGGGATAATCCGGACGCCCAGACCGCGGGGAACTGACGCGCGCTAATTCAATATAAACTGCGTAAGCTGAAATGACCGCCCGGCCCGACTGGCCGCGGCGGTCATTTTTGCACCGCCCGCGCGTTCCGCAGCCGTTGAGCGCACATAATCCCGAAAGCCGTGACATATAATCTTTGTACAAGCAATATCCGGTTTCGCCGGATTATAAACTTCGGAACTGTCCGCAAATAACTTGGACATCTAATACGAATCTCAATTTGAACCCTTTCATTGAAGGGAGGCGCAAAAACGAGAAAGCTTTTGCGCGTTTCGACCGAACAATGAAAGGTGTGAAAATGAGATTCGTATAAGCGGATAATTTTCCGCTATACTGCGTCAGCAGAACCCGCTCGTGCCTCTGGGTACGAGCGGAACCTGCTTCCTTGTCTAGCGAAAAAGCTCTCGCTTATCTGCCCAATTTATTTCTTGACAGTTCCTTGCGGGGAGGGGCGCAAATGGCCGCGGGGCGGGGATTTTCCGGAACACAGTGTACACCGGGCGCGGGGGTTCGCCGGCCCGGCGCGAGCGCCTTGCGCCGAGCGGTCCTCCTCGTTTTTTTGAGCTGCCTGGCTGCCGGCGCGCTCGCCGGCTGCCTGCTGGCGCTTTGGGGCGGCGCGGGCGAGGACGCGCGGTGGCTCGTGCCGGCATATATGGAGCGGATGGCCTCCGGCGCGGGCCGTGCCGGCGCGAAGATGCCGGTGTTCTATGACAGCGCCTTTAAATACGGCGCGTTTGCCTTATTGCTGTGGCTGACGGCGTTTTTCCGCAGGGGGACGTTATTCGCGTCCCTGCTGCTGTTTTTTAAAGCCGCGGTTTACGGCTTCGCCTTTTCCGCCCTGATCGGGGTTTACGGCCCTCGGGGCGTTCCGACGGCCTTGTCGCTGTTTGGCGCACAGAGCGTCCTGCTGACGCTTTCCGCGTTATATGTGGCGTACAGGGGCGCCTGCCGCGCTTTCCGCGGGCCCGCGCCGCCCGTCAGACGCAGCGGCCCGGAAAGCGGCCTGGTGGATTATGTGATGGCGCTGATCCTCGCGGGGGCCTGCGCGATATTGGCGGCTTTCCTCGACGCGTTTTTCACCGTCTGGGCGGCCTTCCCAAGTCCTTGACAATTGCCGCGTTATCATATAAAGTAGACATATAACAGTCATATAACAGTCCCCGCCGGAGGGTCATCATGGATACCGTTAACAGAAACACAGCCGGTATGTTAAAATCCGTCCTGGCCGCGGCGCTCGGCGCGGCGCTTTTGTGCGCCTGCGCCCGCGCGCAGAACAGCGTGCAGGCCGGCGGGAGCGTGGAGTGCGATCAATATGACGTATTTTCTCAGGTTTCCGGCAAAATCGTCCGGGTCAGCGCCCAGGAGGGCGACGCCGTACGGATGGGCGAAACCGTGACAACCCTCGACGACACCGACGCCAAGAATGCCGTCGCGCAGGCGCAGGCGCAGCTTAAATCCGCGCAGGCGAACCTCGACAACATGACGGCCGGCACGCGCCCGGAGCTGATACAGCAGGCGCGGGCGCAGCTTAAATCCGCGCAGGCCAAGCTCGCGGAGCTCAAGGCCGGCGCGCGCCCGGAACAGATCGCCGCCGCGGACGCCGCGTCCGCCGCCGCGAAGGCGAACCTCGATAACTTAAAGGCGGGCAACAGGCCGCAGCAGATACAGCAGGCGCAGACCCAGGTCGATCAGGCTATGACGGATTTTGACAACGCGCAGCAAAACTATGATTACGCCCAGTCCACCCTGGAGAGGATATCCGGGATGCTGGCGGGAGGGACGGCCCCCCAGAGCGACGCGGACGCCGCCCAAAACGCCGCCGACAACGCGAAGAGCGCCCTCAATAACGCAAAAAATCAGTTGAATATCGCCCAGTCGCAGTTGAGCCTTTTGCAGAGCGGGGCCACGGACGACGCCATAGCGGCGGCGCAGGCGCAGTACGATCAGGCGCTGGCCGCGGCCCGGGATCTCAAAAACGGCGCAACTAAACAGAGCCTCGACGCCGCGCAGGCCGCCGTCGATCAGGCGCAGGCCAACGTGGATTATCTGCAAAACGGCCATTCCAAACAGGAGATCGACCAGGCGCAGGCCGCCGCGGACCAGGCGCGGGCGGTCCTGGACGGCGCGAACAACCAATTGGAAAAGTATCAGATAAAATCGCCGGTTTCCGGCGTGCTGCTATATAAAAACATGGACGTCGGCGAGGTGGCCAATCCGGGCAGCAACGTCTTCACCGTTCAATCCGACGACAAATACTGGATCAGGATATATATACCGCAGAAATACAACGGCAGGATCGCCGTCGGCGACGCCGTGTCCGTCACCGCGTCCAACCTGCCGGATAAGCCGGTCTCCGGCGCGGTCACCTGGATATCGCCGCAGGCGGAGTTCACGCCCAAGAATATACAGACGATGGAATCCAAGCAGGAGAACACGGTCTTCGCGGTCAAGGTGACGCTGGATAACAGCGCGGGCCTTCTGATGCCCGGCATGAACGCCACGGTGACGCTGGGGTTAAAGTGATGAGGGGCATGGGCGGGCGCGCCAAAAACGCCGTAACGCCGGTGACATCGACGGCAGCGGATCAGGGGCGGCGTTACGCGATCGCCGTGGACAGCCTCACCAAGAAATTCGGGGATTTCACCGCGGTGGACGCCGTCAGCTTCAATATAGAGACGGGCCGGATATTCGGCTTTCTGGGGCCCAACGGCTCCGGCAAATCCACCACCATCCGCATGCTCTGCGGCGTGCTCTCGCCATCCGGCGGCTCCGCCAGCGTGCTGGGGTATGATATCGTAAAGGATACGGAGCTCATCCGCCAGAATATCGGCTATATGTCCCAGCGCTTCTCGCTTTATGAGGATATGACCGTCAATGAGAACCTGAATTTCTACGGCGGCGTGTACTCCCTGCCGAAAGCCGTGACAGCGGACAGAAAATCCCAGTTAATAGAGATGGCGAACCTCAAAGGCAAGGAGAACGAGCTGGCCGGGAATCTCTCCGGCGGCTGGAAACAGCGGCTGGCGCTGGGGTGCGCGCTGATACACAAGCCGCGCCTGCTGATCTTGGACGAGCCGACGGCGGGCGTGGACCCGGTCTCCCGGCGCACCTTCTGGCAGATCATACGCTCCCTGGCCGGGCAGGGCATAACGGTGCTCGTCACCACGCATTATATGGACGAGGCGCAAAGCTGCGATATTGTCGGCTTTATCTTCAACAGCAAACTGCTGGACATAGACACGCCCGCCAATATAATGGAAAAGAACGGCGCCGGCTGCCTGGAGGACGTGTTCATACAGATGGTGGAGCGGACGGACGGCCAAAAGCCCGGCGCGTCGTTCATGAACCCGCGGTTTTTGCGGCGGGATGAGAAATAGGGGTATAATATGCGGGGCAGGGGCTTCAGCTTTAAGCGCTATGCGGCCATCGTCAAAAAGGAAGTCATCCAGCTCACGCGCGATAAGATCAGCACGCGCATCCCTTTTTTGATGCCCGTGATGCTGATGCTGCTGTTCGGCTACGCCGTGAACACGGAGGTCGGCCATGTGCGCACGGCGGTCTTCGACCAGTCCCAGACGCAGGAGAGCCGCGCGTTTATCGACGGATTCCGCACCACGGGGTATTTTTCCATAGACCGATACGTCAACAGCCAGGAGGAACTGGAGAGCCTCATAGACCAGGGCGCCGTGAAGGCGGGCGTGAGCATACCGCCCACATACGCGGCGGATTTAAAGGCCGGCAAGACGCCGCAGGCCCTGCTGCTGATAGACGGGACCGATTCCACAGTCGCCCAGACGGTGCTCAACAGCGGCATGCTCATAGCCCAGAACGACGCCATAGAGCGCATGCGGGCGAGATTAAAGCGCTCCGGGTCCGGCCCGGTCAGTATCGAACAGTTGCCGATAAACACGAGGGTCATGTACAACCCCAATATGGAGATACGCTTCTTCACCATACCCGGCCTCGTGGGGCTGATCATGATGAACCTGACGATGATGCTGACGGCCTTTGCCATGGTGCGGGAGAAGGAGCGCGGCACCATAGAGACGCTCATCGTGACGCCGGTGAAGCCCTCCGAGCTGATATTGGGCAAGCTGACGCCGTATATCATCGTCGGGTTTATGGGGTTCACCTTCGCCATGCTGATGTGCAGGTTCTATTTCGGCGTGCCCATACTGGGCAGTATCTGGCTGCTGCTCATACCGGCGCTGTTTTTTATCGTCTCGTGCCTCGCCATCGGCATGCTGATCTCCACCGCCGCCAAGAACCAGCTTCAGGCCATGATGCTGGTCATAATCATGATACTGCCCAGCGTCATACTCACCGGGTTCATGTTCCCCATAGACGCGATGCCGCAGATATTGCAATACCTGTCGCTGCTGCTGCCTTTGACGTATTTCCTGCGCATTATCCGCGGCGTGGTGTTAAAGGGCGTGGGTTTGGATATCATATGGAAGGATATGCTGTCGCTCACGGCGTTTATGGTGGTCGCCCTCACCATATCCATCAAGCGGTTCAGGAAGACGCTGGACTGATAATCAGATTTGATATATGTACGGGCAGACCCGTGTCCGCCCGGGTTTCGCGCCGGCCCGCAAACGCCTACGCCGCCGTGATCCAGACAGTGACATCGTTCTCGCCCATATAGCTCGATACCCGCACGGGGTAGTCCAGAACATTGCGGAATTTGAAATCGATGGAGCCGTAGGACGTGGAGGCGTCCCTGCCCTCCTCGACATATGTCACGGGCCGGGAGTGGGCGTGGCGCTCGACAATCTCCATGCCGGCCATGAGCGCCGCGTTGTAAAGCGTGCTGCTCACCTGGCAGACGCCGCCGCCGTAACCGCGCGTGTCCCTGCCCTTTAAAAACGTGCGGGCGAGCCTGAAGCCGTTTGCCTTGGTCGTCGGGCCGACGGCGTCGTTGAATGAGAATACCTGCCCGGGCATCACGATTATGCCGTCTATGGACTCGGCGGCCAGCCTGATGTTGACGTTGCGGTTTTTGGGGTATGCGCTGAATTTTGTCGTGAATTTGCCCAATATGCCCGCGGCAGGGGTCTGAGCGGGTTTTTCCGCAGAATAGGTCTTTTCGCCCGCGCCGCCGGGGCCGTCGGCGGCGGCGTTGAGCTTGACCAGGCTCTTGTCGGCGATGTCCTCGGAGATCGGCATGATAAAATGGGCGGACAGCAAGGCGGCGCACACGATGACCGCGCCGAGGTACACGTTTTTCCTAAGCATTTACAATCCCCCTTTGTTATCGATTTTGTTTGCTCATTTGGTTTATTTTGCTCAATAATGTGTCAATAATAAAAATTTTTATTGGAAAAAAAGTGATTTATGTATTATGTCGTAATGGATTTGGAGTTTAACCAGGCCTTTGACTTCGACGGCCTGGGGGCGGCCGATGTGGAGGACTGCCGTTTTGAGGTCATACAGCTCGGCGCCGTCGTCATGAACGAGCGTTTTGAGGCCACCGGCAGGCGCAATATCCGCGTGAAACCGGTGATCTACCCGCGCATGCACCCGGTCGTCGAGGGGATGACGCGGCTTACAAACGCCGTGCTCAGCGTCATGCCCACATTTCCGGAGGTCTTTGACGAGATCGCCGCGCTGCTGCCGCCCAGAAACAGCGTTATATGCACCTGGGGCGGGAGCGACGTGCGGCTGCTCAATGAAAATATACGGTTTTACGGCCTTGACGCCTCCCGGATCACGCGCCGGTACATCAACGTCCAGCAGATCGCGTCAAGATACTTAAAACACGGCGCCGGGCGGCAGGTGGGCCTGAAAAACGCCGTGGAGGAACTGAACATCCATATCGGGAACCCCTTCCACGACGCCGTCAACGACGCGGTCTATACGGCGAAGGTGTTTGAGATCGTCAAATACGACAGCGTGGATATAAAGACGTATACATTCAAGGACGCGCGCCCGCAGCATCCGCCGCTGCCGTTTGGGCTGGGCGGGGCGGAGGCCGCGCCCCGCAACAATCCGGCGTCTTAAATACAATATATCCGGAACGGATGGTTTTAATTGAACGCCAAGGAATCAGAGCGCATGAGGCAGCTCGTGAGCGCCTTGAACGAGGCCGCCGACGCGTATTACAACCAAAACAGACCCGTCATGTCCGATCGCGAATACGATAAGTTATATGACGAGCTGGCCGCGCTTGAGCGCCGGACGAACACGGCGCTCGCCCTGAGCCCCACGCGGCGCGTGGGCGCGGAGGCCGTGAGCGCGCTTTTGAAGGTGCGGCACGAGGCCCAGATGCTCTCGCTGGACAAGACAAAAGAGACCGAAAAGCTGACGGCCTTCCTGGGGGATCGGCCGGGCCTCCTTTCGCTCAAGCTGGACGGGCTGACCATCGTCCTCTCGTATGAAAACGGCCTGCTGTCCCGCGCGCTGACGCGCGGCAACGGCATTGTCGGCGAGGACATCACGCACAACGCGCGCACGTTCGTCAACCTGCCGCAGCTCATAGATTACCCCGGCAAGCTCACCGTGCGCGGGGAGGCGCTCATCTCGCTCCCGGATTTTGAGCGCATCAACGCCGGGCTCGGGGAGGACGAGCAGTATAAGAACCCCCGCAACCTGGCCAGCGGGACCGTCCGCCAGCTCAACAACGCCGTGTGCGCCGGGCGCGGCGTGCGCTTCATCGCCTTTTCCGTCTCCTCGGCCTCCGGTCCGGAGCTGCCGGACAGCCGCCTGGAGTGTTTCGCGCTGCTGAAACGGCTGGGCTTTGACGTCGTGGAGCACGCGGCTGTGGACGGGGGCGGCGTCGCCGGGGCCGTCGAGAAATTTAAACAGAGCCTGGCGCGGTACCCCTTCGCCACGGACGGGCTCGTGCTGTCGTTCGATTCCGTCTCGTACGGCGCGTCCTTGGGGGCCACGTCCAAGTTCCCGCGGGATTCCATCGCCTATAAATGGGCGGACGAGACGGCGGAAACCGCGCTCATAGACGTGGAATGGAACACGTCCCGCACGGGCCTCATCAACCCCGTCGCCGTGTTTGAGCCGGTGGAGCTGGAGGGTACCACCGTCAACCGCGCCAGCCTGCACAACGTCAGCATCTTCGAGGGCTTGAGGCTCGGCGCCGGCGATATCATAACCGTTTACAAGGCCAATATGATCATCCCGCAGGTGGCCGAAAACCTGACCGCCAGCGGCACGTGCGAAATCCCGAAAAACTGCCCGGTCTGCGGCTTTGTGACGGTCATTTCCCAGGAGAACGACGCCAAGACGCTGCTCTGCGAGAACTCAAACTGCAGGGCGCAGACGCTGCGCGCCATAACGCATTACTCCAGCCGGGACGCCATGAACATCGAGGGGCTTTCCGAGGCCACCGCCGAAAAATTCATAGAACAGGGATTTATAGAAAACTACGCCGATTTATACGGGCTGGACGGGCACAGAGAGGCGATCATCGCGCTGCCCGGCTTCGGCGAAAGGTCATACGCCAACCTGAGCGCCTCTATCGAGAGGTCAAAGGACGCCGCGCTGCCCAATTTTATATACGCGCTGGGTATACACAACGTCGGCCTGGCCAACGCCAAGCTGCTTTGCGCCCATTTTGACGGCGATCTCGACAGTATAATACGCGCCTGCCGCGGTCCGGACGCGGAGGAGGAGCTCTCCGCGATATACGGTTTCGGCGCGGTCATCGCGCAGGCGCTCAGGCTCTATTTCAGCGATGACCGCAATATCGGTATTTTAAACAGGGCGCTGCCGTTTTTGCGGATACGGGCGGCGAGATCCGCGGACGCCGAGAATAACGCGCTATCCGGCAAGACCTTTGTCATAACGGGGGACACTGTGATTTACGCCGGCCGCAGGGCGCTCCAGAGCGCCATCGAGCGGCGCGGCGGCAGGGTGACGTCCTCCGTCACCTCCAAGACGGACTACCTCATCAACAACGACGCCGCCAGCAACAGCTCAAAAAACAAAAAGGCGCGGGAGCTGGGCGTGGCCGTCATCAGCGAGAGCGACTTCATAGAAATGGCGGGGGGCGCGGCGGATGCCTAAAACGCTTGTCATCGCGGAGAAGCCGTCGGTGGCCATGGACATCGCCCGCGTGCTGAAATGCGGCCAGAAGGGCGAGGGGTGCGTCTCTTCGGAAGCGTACATCGTCACATGGGCCGTCGGGCATCTGCTCACCCTGTGTGAGCCGGAAGACTACGACGCCGCGCTCAAACGCTGGAATATGGACGCCCTGCCCATAATCCCCGGCGTCATGAGGCTCAAGCCCATACCGGCGGTCAATAAACAGCTCAATACAGTCAGGCGGCTGATGAACTCGCGGGAAGTGGACCGCCTGATCTGCGCCACCGATTCCGGCCGCGAGGGTGAGCTGATCTTCAGGTATATCTATGAGTTTGCGGAATGCCGCAAGCCCTTCGCGCGCCTCTGGATATCCAGCATGACGGACGCGGCCATACGCCACGGGTTCGACAATCTGAAAAACGGGGAGGAATATGACGATCTGTACAACGCCGCCAAATGCCGTTCGGAGGCGGACTGGCTCGTGGGTATAAACGCGACCCGCGCGTACACAATAAGGTACAACGCCCTCTTGAGCATAGGCCGGGTGCAGACGCCCACCCTCGCCATACTGGCCGCGCGCCAGGCGGAGATAGAGCGCTTTGTGCCGGCGGATTACTGGGAGGTCGCCGCGCTGTTTTCCGCGGCGGAAAATGAAGGCTATAACGGCGTCTGGTTTGACCCAAAGACCAAATCTTCCGTTATCGGCGCGGCGGAGGAAGCCGCGCGCATATCAGAGGCCGTGTCGGGCGCGGAGGGCTTTGTCGAAAGCGTTGAGACCGCGCGCAAGCGCCAGCCGCCGCCGCTGTTGTATGACCTGACGGAGCTGCAGCGCGACTGCGTCCGGCGCTTCGGGTTTTCCGCGCAGCGCACGCTCGATATCGCCCAGGATCTGTATGAAAAGCGCAAGGTGATCACGTACCCGCGCACGGACAGCCGCTATCTGAGCGTGGGCATGGCCCCCAAGGCGCTGGCGGCGCTGAAGAAGCTCTCGGGGCTGTATCCCGACGAGATCGCCGGGATGCCGCCCCCCGTGACGCCGCTTTCGCGGCGCGTGGCGGACGATTCCAGGGTCACCGATCACCACGCCATAATACCCAACGGCCACGTCCCCGATATGTCGGCCTTCACGCAGGACGAGCGCCGGGTGTATGACCTCATCGCGCGGCGGTTCATCGCCGTGTTTTATCCGGACTATGTCATCGACGCGATGAAGGCCGTGACCGCGGTGAAGGGGGAGCGCTTCGTCTCCCGCGGCACGGCCGTGGTCCAGTGGGGCTGGAACGCCTTGTACCGGGACCCCAAAACGGCCGCCAAAGACGGCGGCTCCGATCAGGATTCCGATCAAGACGGGGACGCGCCGCCCCTGCCCTCACTGCGCGCGGACATGCCCGTGTCGGCGCTGAGCGCGCAGAGTATAAAAAAGCAGACCAAGCCGCCGCCGTATTATAACGAGGCGACGCTGCTCTCCGCCATGGAACACGCCGGGAACAAGGCGGAATCCGCCGTCTCCGCGGCAAACGGCCCCGACCGTTCCGAGCCGCCCGCTTCCAAAATGTCCGGGGCAAGCGCCCATGAGACCGACGCCGAGGCCCTGGCCGAACTCATGAAGGCCAGCTCCCTGGGCACGCCCGCCACCCGCGCGGCCATTATCGAACGGCTGCTGAGCGTGGGCTATGTCGCGCGGCGCGGCAAAAGCCTGATCGTACTGGAAAAGGGCATGAAGCTCGTCCGGATACTGCCGGAGGAGCTCGTCTCCCCCATAACCACCGGCAAATGGGAGAAAGGTCTGGATTCCATCGCGCGCGGAAAGCTCGATCCAGAGCGCTTTATGGAGAGCATCGGCAGGTTCGTCAGGTATATAGTGGCGGGGACGGACGTGGCGGATCCAGATGTTTATTTTGAGAGGGACAAGCGCCCCGAGGGCGATAAGCGCGGCAAGCCCGCCGCGAACGCCCCCGCGAAAAATAAATCCCGTGTTCCCCGCGGCGGCAAAACCGCGTCAATCGATCAGGCCGGCCAGATCGGCCCCTGCCCGGCGTGCGGCAGCGGCAGCGTGCTGGAGAACTCAAAGGCCTTCTATTGCAGCAATTGGCGGGACGGCTGCGATTTTACACTGTGGAAATCAAATCTGCCCGTGGGGACCGCCGAGGAGCAGAGGGCGGAGGTATCGCGCGCGATCAAAACCGGCCCGCCCAAAACAAGCCCGGCCAAGGCCGCCGGAAAAAAGCGCGGCAAACAAACGTAAACAAGCCCAAACAAGCCCAAACAAATGTAATGTTAACGAAGGTGAACGTCATTGGACACTCAAAGGCAAGGCGCCCAAAAGCAGAAACTGATAGCCCAAAACAAAAAGGCGCACCACGATTATTTTATAGAGGAGACATATCAGGCCGGTATTGAGCTGTGCGGGACGGAGGTAAAGTCCCTCCGGGCCGGACGCTGCAATCTCAAAGACAGCTTTGTCAGCGTCAAGAACGGGCAGGCCGTCATAGAGAACATGCATATCAGCCCGTACGAGCACGGCAATATCTTCAACAGGGACCCCCTGCGCCCGCGCCGCCTGCTGCTCCATAAATATGAGATAAACAAGCTGAACGGCGCGATAACCCGCGAGGGCTTCACCGTCGTGCCCACGAGGGTGTATTTCTCGGGCAGCCTGGTCAAGGTGGACATCGCCGTGGCCAAGGGCAAGAAGCTTTATGATAAACGCGAGGCTATCGCGAAGAAGGATCAGCGCAGGGAGTTTGAGCGGGAATTTAAGGACAGCAGGCGCATCGCCTATTGACAAATTATGTGACAATTGATTTGAACAGGAGGATTGTATGGATTATTTGGATTGTCTGGATTATGAAGCGATTCGTTCCAGGGCTGAGGGTTACGAGGAGGACATGGCCAAATTCCTGCGGGATCTCGTGCGCATCCCCGCGGAGAGCTGCCACGAGGAGGGGCGCATTGAGCGCATAAAACAGGAAATGGAGAAGGTGGGTTTCGATGAGGTCCGCATAGACCCCATGGGCAATGTGCTGGGCTTTATGGGCGGCGGCAAGACCCTCATCGCCTATGACGCGCATATCGATTCCGTCGGCGTCGGCAACATCTCAAACTGGACGTTTGACCCGTTCGAGGGCTATGAGAACGGCTGCGAGATCGGCGGGCGCGGCGCGTCGGATCAGCTTGGCGGTATCGTCTCGGGCGTTTACGGCGCCAAGATCATGAAAGATCTGGGCCTGGCCCAAGACGCCACCATACTTGTGACGGGCACTGTTCAGGAGGAGGACTGCGACGGGCTCTGCTGGCAGTATATAATCAACGAGGACGGCGTGCGCCCGGAATTTGTCGTCATCACGGAGCCCACCAACGGCAATATCTACCGCGGCCATCGCGGGCGCATGGAGATACGCGTGGAGGTCAAGGGCATATCCTGCCACGGCTCCGCGCCCGAACGCGGCGAGAACGCCATCTATAAAATGGCGGAGATCCTGCGCGAGGTCGAGGAGCTCAACGGCAGGCTGCACGTGGATAAATTCCTGGGCAAGGGCACCCTGACCGTCTCCGAGATATTCTCGGCGTCGCCGTCGCGCTGCGCCGTCGCCGACATGTGCGCCATCTCCATAGACCGGCGCCTGACGGACGGCGAGACGCATACGTTGGCCCTGGATGAGATCAGGGCCCTGCCCGCCGTTAAAAAATACGGCGCGGAAGTGACCATGTACAAGTACGACCGCCCGTCGTATAAGGGCCTCGCATACCCCACCGACTGCTATTTCCCCACATGGGTCATCCCGCCGGAGCATCCCGCGGCAAACGCCATGATCCAGGCGTACCGGGGCATGTACGGCGAGCCCGTCGTCGATAAATGGACGTTTTCCACAAACGGCGTGGCCATCATGGGCAGGGAGGGCATACCCTGCGTCGGTTTCGGCCCCGGCAGGGAGGAGGAGGCCCACGCCCCCGACGAAAAGACCTGGAAGGCCGATCTGGTCAGGTGCGCGGCCGTTTACGCGGCGGTGCCGGATCTGTATAAGAATCAACAATAAAACCAAAGGAGTTGTGTTAATTGGATAAACTGCTGGCCAAACTGGCCTCACTGGATACAAAAAGGATGTTCCAAAACGACTTTTTCCTGACCTGGGAGAAGACGGACGACGAGATCTGGGGCGTTTTCACCGTCGCGGACACACTGCGCAAGATGCGCGAGGCGAACATATCGGCGAGGGCCTTTGACAGCGGCCTGGGCATCTCGCTGTTCAGGGACAACTCGACGCGCACGCGCTTCTCGTTCGCCTCGGCCTGCAACCTGCTGGGGCTTGAGGTGCAGGACTTTGAGGAGGGCAAGTCCCAGGTATCGCACGGGGAGACCGTCCGCGAGACCGCCAATATGATCTCGTTCATGGCCGATGTGGTCGGCATCAGGGACGACATGTACATCGGCAAGGGCAACGCCTATATGCGCGAGTTCGCCGGGTACGTACAGGACGGCTTCGCCGGCGGCGTCCTTGAGCAGCGCCCGACGCTCGTCAATCTGCAATGCGATATCGACCACCCGACCCAGTCCATGGCGGATATGCTGCACATCATACACTATTTCGGCGGCGCGGAGAACTTAAAGGGCAAAAAGCTCGCCATGACCTGGGCGTATTCGCCCTCATACGGCAAGCCCCTCTCCGTCCCGCAGGGCATTATCGGGCTGATGACGCGCTTCGGCATGGAGGTCTGCCTCGCCCACCCGCAGGGGTATGAGCTCATGCCGGAGGCGGAGGCCGTCGCCGTGAAGAACGCGTCCCTATCCGGCGGCGGGTTTGCCAAGACCAGCTCCATGGAGGACGCCTTTGAAAACGCCGATATCGTCTACCCCAAGAGCTGGGCGCCGTACTCCGCCATGGAGAAGCGCACGCGCCTCTACGGCGACGGCGACATGGACGGCGTAAAGCAACTGGAAAAGGAGCTCTTGGCCTATAACGCCGGATACAAATCCTGGGAGTGCACGGATGAGATGATGCAGCGCACAAAGGACGGCAAGGCGCTCTATATGCACTGCCTGCCCGCGGACATCTCCGGCTTGAGCTGCGAGGCGGGGGAGGTCACTGCCTCCGTGTTTGAGCGCTACCGCGCCCCTTTGTACAAACAGGCCGGTTATAAACCGTATATCATCGCGGCCATGATCTTCCTGAGCAAATTCGCCGACCCGGAACGGACACTGCGCGAGCTGATAAAGAGGAATTCCCCACGCGTTTTCCTGTGACACTGTTTCTTGATAAAGGTAGACATAAATCAGCTATCCTCCATTGGCGTGCGCAGATAAACAAAAGGATTTCACTGTGTCTGCGCGCATTCCGGATGTAATACCAATTCCAAGCTGAACCATTACCATGGAGGGAAGTGAATCGCCAGAGGGCGCTGAACGTTCTGACCGAACATGGGAATGTGTGAAGCTGGAATTGGTATGGCTGCTTCATGTCAATGATAAAAAAGAAACAGTATGACATATGGATATCTGATAAGGTGAAATCATGTGGCTGTTGTTTGCCGTCCTCTCCGCCGTTTGCGCGGCGGCGGTGTCCATCCTGGCCAAGGTGGGCATCAGAGGCATGGACTCAAACCTGGCGACGGCCGTCCGCACCATCGTGGTGCTGGCTATGGCCTGGGGCGTGGTGTTTATCACGGGGGCGCAGAAGGGCCTTACAAATATAACCCGCGCCAACCTGATCTTCCTCGCCGTCTCGGGCGTCGCCACGGGGCTGTCCTGGCTGTTTTATTTCAAGGCGCTGCAGTTCGGCAACGTGTCCAAGGTCGCCCCGATAGACAAGTTCAGCCTGGTCATAACTATAATAATGTCGGCGGTGTTCCTGCGCGAGGCGGTTTCGGTCAAGGCCGTCATCGGCGTGGCGCTGATTACCGCCGGGACGCTGCTGATGATACTGTAAGAGATGTGCTCTGAAACCCCGATTTATTGCCGGGGCAAACCTTGTGTTTGCCCTGTCCAGGGCAGAGACAAGCTCTGCCCCTACAGGTTTCGGAACGGGTCTGAGCTGTTCATGGAGGACGTGTGTAAAGATGGAATTGATGACCCCCATAAGGGACAAAGGATACGCCCTGATAGACAATTTTTGGAGAGTCATTCAGACCTCCGACTTGGATTATGTTCTTTGCGGCATGCCGATTTGGAAGCACATCTATCATGCGCTGTATTGGCTGGATTACCGCTTTGACATCCCGGCGAGCTTTATCGGCGCGCCATTTCATGAGCCCGGCCTCGAATCGCTTGACGTTTTTCCGTCCGGGCATATCGCGAAAGAGCAGTTGCTTGCATATTACCGGCAGGTCTCCGAGAAATCCAGGCGCTACCTGGATAATCTGACTGACGACATGCTGGGCGAGCAGCCAGAGGGATGCGATACAAACCGGCTGGGCTTGATTTTAAGCCAGTTCCGTCACGCCTACGTTCACATCGGTAATATCAATTGCACGACGATAATCGAAACCGGCAAATGGCCGCTGGTGGCCGCAAGCGCGGCGGACAATCTTAAAGGGCTTTATGAGTGACCCGGGAGGGAGATAAGATGATTGAAAACATGCCTAAAAAACGCAAGATCGTCATAGCGCTGGGCGGGAACGCGCTGGGCGTCACCCTCAAGGAGCAGAAAGCGGCCGTAAAGGTCACGGCCAAGGCCATTGCGGACCTGATCGAGGACGGCTGCCAGGTCATAATCTGCCACGGCAACGGGCCGCAGGTGGGCATGATCGATATGGCCTTTGATTCCGCGGCCCGCCTTGACCCCAAGCTGCAGCATATCCCCATGAGCGTGTGCGTGGCCATGAGCCAGGGCTATATTGGCTATGATCTCCAGTGTTTCCTGCGGGAGGAACTGCTGGACAGGGGCCTCAGCATACCCGTCGCGACGGTCATCACCCAGGTCGTCGTGGATCAGGACGACCCGTCGTTTCTGACGCCGACAAAGCCCATCGGCTCATTCATGACCAAGGAGGAAGCGGATGTGCTGGCGGCGGAGGGGATCGCCGTGGCGGAGGACGCTGGGCGCGGTTACAGGCGCGTCGTGGCCTCCCCCAAGCCGGTAGATATCATCGAAAAAGCGACTATCGCGGCGCTCTCCGACGCGGGGCACGTGGTCATCGCGGGCGGCGGGGGCGGCATACCCGTCATGCGCGGCGGCAACGCCTTAAAGGGCGCGGCGGCCGTCGTCGACAAAGACTTCACAAGCGCCAAGCTGGCCGAAGTCCTCGGCGCGGATTTCCTGATAATACTGACCGCCGTGGAGAAAGTCGCCATCAATTACGGCCGGCCGGACGTTAAGTGGCTGGACGCGCTCTCTCCCGAACAGGCGCGGGAATACATCGCCCAGGGCCAGTTCCCGAAGGGCTCGATGCTGCCCAAGGTGCAGGCCGCCCTGATGTTCGCCGGCAGCAAACCGGGGCGTAAGGCGCTCATAACGCTGTTGGAGAAGGCGCGCGACGGCATCGCCGGCAGGACGGGCACGGTTATCGGATAAAAAACATGGGGCGGTGAAGATATGATTTCCGATACGATTTCAAATACGGTTTCTGATGACGCGAACATAATACTGATCGGGAACGGCACGCTCGTCACGCGGGATCCCGATGAGCCCATAATCTTTGACGGCTGCGCCGCGGTACGGGGCAATCTTATCGCGGACCGCGGCAAAACGGCGGAGCTGAAGGCGAAATATCCGCGGCATGCATTTGTTGACGCCGCCGGCGGGCTCATCATGCCGGGGCTGATCAACACGCATACGCATATATACAGCGCCTTTGCGCGGGGCATGACCTTGGACGGCCCGCCGAACCGGGATTTTTTGCAGATACTTGAAAACCTGTGGTGGCGGCTGGACAAGGCCCTGAATCTGAGGGACGTCGAGTACAGCGCGCTCACCGCGTATACGGAATGCATAAAAAACGGCGTCACCACCGTCTTTGACCACCACGCCAGCCAGCGCCATGTGGCGGGCAGCCTGGACGTGATAGCCGGGGCCGCGAGAAGGCTGGGCGTGCGCGCGTCGCTGTGCTATGAGGTCTCCGACAGGGACGGCGCGGAGACCGCCGTCGCCGCCATCGGGGAAAACGCCCGTTTTATCAGGCTCGCTCAGGCGGACGGCGGCGATATGATAAAGGGCATGTTCGGCCTGCACGCCTCCATGACGCTGAGCCCGGACACGTTGGACAACTGCTTGGCCGCAAATCATGGTTTAAACGCCGGATTTCACGTGCACGCCGCCGAAGGCGCGCAGGATCTGCGGGATTCCCTGGAAAAGTACGGCGTGCCCGTGGTCGAGCGGCTGTATAAAGCGGGCGTTCTGGGCGATAAGACCATCGCCGCGCACTGCATCCACATCGGCGAAGGCGAGATGGAGATACTGGCGGACACAAAGACCGCGGTCGCGCACAACCCGGAGTCCAATATGGGCAACGCCGTGGGCTGCGCCGACGTCATAACCATGCTGGAAAGGGGCGTGCTCGTGGGGCTCGGCACCGACGGCTACACCCCGGACATGCTCGAATCGTTCAAGTGCGCTGGCATCATCCAGAAACACGTCCGGCGGGACGCGTCCGCGGCCTGGGCGGAGCCCTCTCGGATGCTGTTTTACAACAACCGCGCCATAGCGGGGCGGTATTTCAACAATCCCATAGGAATCATCAAAAATGGCGCTTACGCCGATATCGTTATAGCGGGATACGGCGCGCCGACGCCGGTCACCGCCGGAAATATCGACAGCCACATATTGTTTGGGCTCAATGGCCGCTGTGTGAGGGACACGATGATAAACGGCCGGTTTGTGGTCAGGAACGGCGCGGTCACGGGCCTCGACGAGCGCGAGGTCTTCGCCAAAAGCCGCGAACAGGCCGCCGATTTCTGGGCCAGTGTATGAGGATAGAGGTTAGAGGCTAGAGGTTAGAGGCTAGAAGGTGCGACGGCGCGCGGCGCGCGTGGGCTATATTTTACGTGAGTTCGAGTGCTCGCTTATACTACAACCGGCTAAAGCCGGAAGACTTGGCGCCGCCTGAAAGGCGGAGGGAATGGCTGACCGCGCGTCCGCAGAGCTGTGGATGTGTTCTGAAACTTCTATTTATCTTAGGGACAAACCTTGTGTTTTCCACTGTCCAGGGCAGAGACAAGCTCTGCCCCTACAGGATTTGGAACGGGTATTGTAATTATAGGACGCTTTTGATTCTGCGGGCGGACAGGGTCGTCCGCCCCTACGGAATACGGAACCCCTTCGCTGAGTTTCGCTAAGGAAAATCTGTCGAACGCACGTTATTTAATTGGCTATGGCTGTCGAACGCGGCGGGAGCGGAGCCCCCGCCCTACGGGGAGCGGTTTTAATGACGTAAACCTGCCACCGGGGCGGTTTCATGGACTCCGGATGCATGATGCGGATATCAGACGCTGCCGGCGCGCGGCGCGCGCGGGGCGGGCTTCACGTGAGCAGTTATCGGACTTGAACGAGCCCGCCAGAGGCGAGTACTTGGAGGGGGAAATGGCCTGATTGCCGCGGTATTGGAAATTTTTATTGGCTGCGGCTGTCGAACGCGGCGGGAGCGGAGCCCCCGCCCTACAGAGAACTTTTGGCGAACCAGATTAAATCGCGCTGGCGCTTAGGGATTATAAGCGGTGGGCGCTCGCGATGGCGGGATGCGGTGTGCGTTAGTTCATTGCAATTGCCGGCGTATCATTCGGCGATGAAATGTTGCGGTAGGGGCGGAGTTTGTCTCCGTTTAGTGCGAGGGCAGACACGAGGTCTGCCCCTACGGTGAGTGTTACGTGGAATTTTACGGATGGAATACTGCGCCGGGTATATAAAAATGTTGCATTATGGGCGGAGATTGTCTCCGTTTAGCGCTAGGGCAGACACGAGGTCTGCCCCTACGGTGAGTGTTACGTGGAATTTTAAGGATGGAATGCTGCGGGCGGGTATATAAAAAAATGTTGCATTGGG